>OOBB01000006.1_pt1 | contig 140860 bp, 246 predicted proteins | sample 1671661 | NCBI WGS metagenome assembly OOBB01 (sample SAMN06348179, study PRJEB24527) | human gut metagenome | biome: human gut; feature: ankylosing spondylitis patient; material: feces | host: Homo sapiens | place: China | collected 2015-10
CCTTGTGACCGGCAAAGTTAAAATCTTCAATTTTCATTTTACCTAAATTTTATTTAGTTTATGTACTAATTTATTGTTCTAAACCTTTCTGCTGGTTTCAAAAACCGAAGGCAAAGATACAAATTATATTTGAATCAGCAAAATATAGTAGCGGTTTTTATGATTTTTAGTAGATGAAATCGCCTGTTTGCTATATCGGGTTTGCAAAATTCGTGTTTTGCGCTTCCTTCTGCCTGATTTGTTAAACAAAATGGAGAGAAATGAAATATATTCTTAACAAATTACTTTTTTTTTGGATTTTTCGATAATAAATAGTACCTTTGTGCGCAGTTAAAACGTTATTACATATAAAAGAGATAAAATGGCGAAAGATAAGATTGCTTTTGTGTGCAGCAATTGCGGACAGGAAAGTGCCAAATGGATGGGCAAATGTCCTAGCTGCGGACAATGGAATACATTTAAGGAAATTCGTATTGCTGCTGATTCCGGATCGCAGGCTGCGAAGAATGCCGGAATGACCATGCGTCATGGTGGGGCTGCCACGATGTTTGGCGGGCAGCACAGCGAGCATGACGCTGCGCCGATGAAGCTTCGCGATATTTCTGCGATTGATGAACCGCGCATCGATATGAGGGACGAGGAGCTGAACCGTGTGCTGGGTGGCGGAATGGTTCCTGGCAGCATTACGCTCCTGGGCGGTGAACCGGGAATCGGTAAGAGTACGCTCACCTTGCAGACTATTCTGAACATGACTGACCGCCGCATCCTGTATGTGAGTGGAGAGGAAAGTGCCCATCAGATTAAACTCCGTGCCGACCGGTTGGCTAAAGGACAGGCGATGCTCAGAGAGGGTTCTTCTGCGGACACTCAGAAAACGGTTTCTCTTTCATCAGAAGGAGCCTTTGATCATATTACGGTTCTCTGCGAAACGCAGTTGGAGAAAATCTTCAGTCATATTCAGGAAGTGGCTCCACAGCTGATAGTTATAGATTCTATCCAAACTATCGCTACAGAAGAAGTAGACAGTTCGCCAGGTTCTGTTTCGCAGGTTCGTGAGTGTGCAGCCTCTCTGCTCCGTTTTGCCAAGACGAGTGGCATTCCGGTTATTCTGATAGGACATATTAATAAGGAGGGAACACTTGCCGGACCAAAGATTCTGGAGCACATCGTAGATACGGTGATTCAGTTTGAGGGCGACCAGCATTACATGTACCGCATCTTGAGAAGCATCAAAAACCGATTTGGAAGTACTTCTGAGTTGGGAATCTATGAGATGATGCAAGGCGGACTCCGACAGGTGAGCAATCCTTCAGAGTTGCTGCTTACTGAAGATCATGACGGGCTTTCGGGTGTTGCCATCAGCGCAGCCATCGAGGGTGTTCGTCCGTTCCTGGTAGAGACGCAGGCTTTGGTTTCAACAGCAGCCTATGGAACTCCGCAGCGTTCGGCAACGGGTTTTGACCAGCGCCGTTTGAACATGCTCCTGGCGGTTCTAGAGAAACGTGTGGGGTTCAAACTGATGCAGAAGGACGTGTTCCTGAATATTGCCGGAGGATTGAGAGTAACCGATCCTGCCATGGACTTGAGTGTGTTGGCAGCCGTATTGAGCAGTAATGTTGACACGCCTATCGAGCAAGGCTGGTGTATGGCGGGCGAGGTAGGTCTGAGCGGTGAAGTCCGTCCGGTGAGCCGTATCGAGCAGCGTATTGCTGAGGCTGAAAAACTGGGATTCCAGCACATCATCATTCCGAAATACAACAATCATGGTTTCGACCATAAAAAATATAAGATAGAAATTCATCCCGTAAGGAAGGTGGAAGAAGCATTCCGCTGCCTGTTCGGGTGAAGTAAAAAGTAATCATACAGTTCAAAGTTCAAAATTCAAAGTAAAATGAAGGATTCAGTAATCATTGTGAGTGGCGGCATGGATAGCATCACGCTGCTCTACGATAAGAAAGACGAGATTGCACTCGGCATTAGTTTTAACTATGGAAGTAATCATAACGCGCGTGAAATTCCTTTCGCCAAGATGCATTGTGAGCGTTTGGGAATCAAGCATATTACGATAGATTTGGGTTTCATGCATCAGTATTTCAAGAGTTCTCTTCTTGAAGGTGCCGATGCGATTCCTGAGGGTCATTATGCTGATGATAATATGAAGAGTACGGTGGTTCCTTTCCGTAATGGAATCATGCTGAGCATTGCCATCGGCATTGCAGAGAGTAATAAACTGAAGAAAGTTTTCATCGCGAACCATGGTGGCGATCATACGATTTATCCAGACTGCCGTCCGGAGTTTATCAAGGCGATAGATGAGGCTGCTGAAGCAGGAACGTTCGTTGATGTGCGCGTGGTGGCTCCTTATACGAATATTACCAAAGGGCAGATTGCTGAGATTGGCAAGAAGTTGGGCATTGACTATGCTGAAACCTGGAGCTGCTATAAGGGTGGAGAGAAGCATTGTGGCAAATGCGGAACCTGCGTAGAGCGCAAGGAGGCTTTGGCCGAGGCGGGTATTGAGGATACTACTGAGTATGAAGAATAAGGATGAAGATGAATCAGGCGTTCTTCGTTCCCTATATATAATAAGGTATAATCAGAATAAATATAATAAAAGAAAATGAAAACAGCGATTTTATCTGCGGCTCTGATGCTTGCATCAACCGTTGCAATGGCTCAGAAGAGCAACTTCCAGTTGAAGGTGGATTTGAAGAATTTCAATTCCGATTCTGTACTTGTTTACAAGGGCAGAAATGTTAAGATGGATACGGTTTTGGTGAAGAATGGCAAGTTTACCTATTCTGCAAACCTTGATAAGGCTGCCGGATACGTTTTCCTCTCACCTGAAACTTATCGTGGTGCAGGTCAGTTTATGTTCAACCTGCCTTGTGTTCCTGGCGAGAAGGCTGAAGTTAAGGGCGATGCAAAGACCCGCTTTGATATTTCGGGTTCTAAGTTCTATCAGCAGTATCATGAAGTAGATGTTCTGCTGGAGACTGCTAATAAGGAGTTGAGAGATTACGAAGCTTCCCTGAACCAGAGAATCAAGAATGGTGAGACCCAGCAGACCATCATGGCAGAATATGAGCAGAAGGCTCCTGCCCTGCAAAAGACAAAGGACGATAAGATTTTCGATTTCGTAAAGCAGCATCCTGATTATGAGGCTTGTGCTACTATCATTGAGCAGTTTGATGATGTCAGCAAGATGGAGAAACTGCTGGGCTTGCTCTCAGAGAATGTGAAGAACGGCAGAATGAAGGCTTTCTACCAGCCAATGATTGATATGGCTAAGAAGCGTGCTGAGGCTGAGGAGAAGGCTAAGAAGGTGCAGGCTGCCGGTGTTGAGGCTCCTGACTTCACGCTGAAGGATATTAAAGGAAATGATTTCAAGCTTTCCTGTCTTCGCGGTAAGATTGTAGTTCTCGATTTCTGGGGTTCATGGTGCGGATGGTGCATCAAGGGAATGCCTAAGATGAAGGAGTATTACGAGAAGTACAAGGGTAAGTTTGAAATTCTTGGTGTAGATTGTAATGATACAGAGGCTAAGTGGAAGGCTGCTGTTGAGAAGCACCAGTTGCCATGGATTCATGTTTACAATCCGAAGGACAGCAAGGTTCTCAGCGATTACGCTGTTCAGGGTTTCCCTACAAAGATTGTGATTGATGCTAATGGTAAGATTATCAAGACCATCGTTGGCGAGGATCCTGCTTTCTACACTTTGCTTGATGAAGTGTTGGGCAAGTAATGTTACATAAAACAATGTCGCCCTGTAAGTGCAAAATTATATTTGCTCTTACAGGGCGATTTTTTGTTTGTTCAGTATTTTACTTCTTTTTCTTTTTCAATTCCAGTTTCGGAATCTTGATTTTCTGTCCGGCCTTTACGGTGCTTGTACCATTCAGGGCTTCTACGTAGCATTCCATGCCAGAACCTAAATAGCGGGTGCTGATCTGTTCGAGGGTCTGACCGGCGCCAACCGTAACGGTTTGGGCAACTCCTATGATTCGGTAAGCTCCCGTGCGTACGCGAGCATCCTTGTCATACTGGGATGATGCTATTTTCGAAGTAGCCTTTTCTTCGGCTTTATCTTTAGCCTTTTCTTTCGCTTCAGCCTTAGCTTTTGCTTCAGCCTGCTTAGCTTTTTCAGCGCTAGCACTTTCCTCATCCGATTTTTCAGCCAGTTTTACTGCTTCTGCAGTTTTAGCCATACGGATGCTGTCTTCCATCGCTTTCTGGCGGAGTTTCTGTTCCTGAGAGAGTGGGGCGGCAGCTGGTTTGGCTGGGACTTTCTTGGCTGGAGCCTGGTGATACTGGTTTAGCTGCATGGCTAGATGATCGCGCTGGGCAGTCATCTGACCATAGTTGAAGGCAAACCATCCCATTCCGCCAATCAAAGCTACTACGATGAGACAGACTGCAACAACCAGATAGCGAGGAATAACAATATGATGAGAATTGGAAGATTCTTCTTCCTCCTCTTCTTCTTCAGATTCATCTGATGCAGGTACTGCAGGTTCAACAACTGCTTTCAGGGCTTGCTGTTGCTGGGCTAATTCAAGCTTCTCTTGCTCCAGTCTTTCCTGCTCCAGCCTTTCCTGCTCCAGCCTTTCCTGTTCCAGTCTTTCCTGTTCCAGTCTTTCTTGTTCCAGTCTTTCCTGCTCTTGCTTTTCTTTTTCAAGCTTTTCTTTCTGTATTCTTTCCTGCTTCAGTTGGGCTTGTTTTAATCTTTCCAGTTTAGCTTGTTCAATAGCAATTTGCTTTGCCAGTTCGTCTTCGGCTTCTTTTTCTTTTTCCTTTTCAGATCCGATTACGACAACCTCCGGATTTGGAGTTGCAGTTTTTTCTTCGTCCAGAAAATCGATTACTTGTGCAGGAGCATCTTCTGTCTGTTCTTCTCCAAACTTCTCATCTATTTCATCGAAATCTACGCCGTCATTTACCACCACCGTTTCAAATTGGGCGAATGGCTTGTTCACGATTTCTTTCAGGATGTTGTCAGGCGTGAAGGTGAGTTTGTCTCTGCCTTCAATGGTGAAGCGCTCGCCCGTGTTCACATTGATGCTTTCACGGTCTTTCGTGGCCTGTACCTTAAAGGTGCCCAGCCATTTTATCTTCACCTGCTTGTCGACATCGAGTCCCTGGTTGCACACATCAAACATCTTCCGGATGAAGAGTTCTGCTTCCACCTGGCTCAGACCGCTCTTATCAGCAAGCAGTTTTCCGAGTGTATTTAAACTGAATTTGCTCATTGCTCATCCCCTCCATTCTTTAGTTTTTCCTTGACCGAAGCAACCGGTCGGAAACCCAACACCAACTTAGGCGGCACCAGCTGGCGCTTCTTGGTAGTAGGATTAACCACCACTCGCTCCATGCGCTTCTTCACTTCGAAGGTGCCAAAATTGGGGATAGAGACAGCTTCTCCATCCTCAAACTCGGCAATCATAGCGTCTATCGCCTTGCGCACCAACTTCTGGGTGTCTTCCTGCGAATAGCCGGTTTGCTGAGCCAGTTCAGCGATGTATTCCTTATTGTTCATATTTATTTAATATGTAGTCAATTTTTCTAAAACTCCAGGCTATGGGAGAGAGAAAGATTATTTCACCACCTTGCCATAGAGGTCAAACTCTTCGCTTGCAGTAATTTCTACCTGGTAGAAACAGCCCACGCGCAGACGCTTCTCATCGGCACGGATCAGAACCTCAGGGTCTACTTCCGGAGAGCAGAACTCTGTACGTCCGATGTAGTAATCGCCTTCCTTGCGGTCGATGATAACGGTCATGGTTTTGCCCACCTTATCAGCTTCAATCTCAGAGCTGATGTCTTGCTGCAGAATCATCAGTTCGTCCAGCCGGCGCTGCTTTACCTCGGCAGGCACGTTGTCTTCGTAGTGGGTGGCGCTGTAGGTTCCTTCTTCCTCAGAGTAGGCAAAGGCGCCCATGCGCTCAAATCTCTGTTCGCGTACGAAGTCGAGGAGCTCGTGGAAATCCTCATCTGTCTCGCCTGGGAAACCAACCATCAGCGTAGTGCGGATGTGAATGCCTGGCACGCGTTCGCGGATGGCCTTCAGCAGATTGATAGTTTCCTGCTTCGTTACGTGGCGATGCATGCTGGTGAGCATGTGGTCGCTGATGTGCTGGAGGGCAATGTCGAGATATTTGCATACGTTTGGCTTCTCGCGCATCACGTCCAGAAGATCCATTGGGAACTGGTTTGGATAAGCGTAATGCAGGCGAATCCATTTCACGCCCGGAATATCAGCCATCTCGCTGATGAGTTCGGTAATATGATGCTTGCCGTCAATATCTACGCCGTAGTAGGTGAGTTCCTGAGCGATAATCTGAAACTCCTTCACGCCTTCAGCCACCAGTTCGCGCACCTCCTGCAGAATCTCTTCCTTCGGACGGGAAACGTGCTTGCCGGTGATGATAGGAATGGCGCAGTAGGCACAGTGGCGGTTGCAGCCCTCAGCTATCTTGATGTAGGCATAATGACGCGGAGTGGTGAGATGGCGCTGACCGTTGCAGGATGAAACTTCCGCCTTGCCGAGTTCCTGCAGAAGCTGTTTGTAGTTGAATTTGCCGTAGAACTTATCCACTTCGGGCATTTCTTCTTCCAGTTCCTTCTGGTAGCGCTGCGAGAGGCAGCCCATTACGTAGAGCTTTCTGAGTCGGCCTTCTTCCTTAGCCTGGATAAACTCCAGGATGGTGTCGATGCTTTCCTGCTTTGCATCCTCGATGAATCCGCACGTATTGATGACGGCTATCTCGCCCTGAGGGCGCTTGGAATCGTGAACGCAATGGTAGCCGTTTGCCTCAAACTGCTTCATCAGCAACTCGCTGTCTACGAGATTCTTCGAGCAGCCCAGGGTAATAATATCTATCTGATTTTTCTTCATTTTCTAATTTTTAAAGAGCGAGTCTACGAATTCTGTCTTGTTAAAGAGCTGCAGATCTTCCATACCTTCGCCCAGTCCGATGTATTTTACAGGCACCTTGAGCTGGTCGCTGATGCCGATGACAACGCCGCCCTTAGCGGTTCCGTCGAGCTTGGTGATGGCGAGCGAGGAGATGTTGGTTACTGCAGAGAACTGCTTAGCCTGCTCGAATGCATTCTGTCCGGTACTTCCGTCGAGCACGAGCATTACCTCGTCTGGTGCCTCAGGCATTACCTTCTTCATCACTTCCTTTATTTTCTTGAGCTCATTCATCAGGTTCACCTTGTTGTGCAGTCGGCCTGCCGTATCGATGAGCACCACGTCGGCGCCGTTTGCCTTGGCGCTCTGCAGGGTGTCGAACGCTACGCTTGCTGGGTCGCTTCCCATCTGCTGTTTCACTACAGGCACACCCACGCGCTCGCCCCAGATGCAAATCTGCTCTACGGCAGCGGCACGGAAGGTGTCGGCAGCTCCCAGAACAACCTTCTTGCCAGCCTTCTTAAACTGGTAAGCCAGTTTGCCGATGGTGGTTGTCTTGCCCACGCCGTTTACGCCTACTACGAGGATAACGTAAGGCTTATGGTCGGCAGGGAGATCCCAGTCTGCCAGGTCATCGCTGTGATTCTCGGAGAGGAGAATGGCGATTTCCTCGCGCAGAATGCGGTTGAGCTCGCTGGTTGAAACATATTTATCGCGGGCCACACGTTCTTCGATGCGGCGGATAATCTTGACCGTGGTTTCTACACCTACATCTGAGGTGATGAGTACCTCTTCGAGATCGTCGAGCACATCATCATCGACGGTAGACTTTCCGGCAACGGCGCGCGCCAGTTTGCCAAACACACTCTCCTTGGTTTTTTCAAGTCCCTTATCGAGAGTTTCTTTCTTTTTGTTGCTGAATAATCCGAATAATCCCATAATCTTGTTTTTTATCTTCTGCAAAGATACTCATTTTTTTTTATTTTATGGCTTTTTCACTTGCTTTTTCGCCCTTTTCAAGAAAAAAAGTAAAGATTTAGAGGGTTTTATGTCATGACAGAAGGTTTTTTACTGATAATGTGGGTTAATAAGGTTTAATAAATAATGTTGTCAGATACAAAAACAATTCGCCCTGCAAAGGGACAGAAGTGGTTTGGCTTCTGGACCCTTGCAGGGCGTTCTGTTTATTTCTTCATCATTTCCTTTACGGCTCTTTCGAGCTGGGTATCATGGCCATTGATGAAATCTTCCGGACTGTTGTAAACCTCGATGTCTGGGTTCAGCTGGGTATTCTCGCCGAACACGCCACGCATGTCGCGGCAGCCTACCTGAGGAATACCGAATACCAGCGTGTTGTCCATCAGCGTTTCCCACCATACGGCTGTCATGGTTCCTGCTACAGGAGCACCGATCAGCTTGCCGATTCCGAGTTCCTTGTAAACCCATGGGAAACCGTGACCGTTGCTGTAATCGTTCTCGCAGATCATGACACAAGATGGCTTCACCCATTTGTTGAACGGATCGCGGCCAACTACCTTGCCGTGAGGTACAAACTCCTGATACTGCTTGCCGTTGAGCAGGGTGCAGAGATCATCGTGCAACCAGCCACCGCCATTATGGCGTTCGTCTACGATTACAGCGTCTCTGTTTCGGTTCTTGTCGCTCAGCAATTCGCTGTAAACGGTGCGGAAACTCTCCGAATTCATCGCCTTAACGTGAACATAAGCGATGCGTCCGCCTGAAATGCTGTCAACGAAAGCGCGGTTGCGGTCTACCCATCGCTTGTAGAGCAGGTTGTTGAGTTTGCCCTGAGAGATAGCCTTCACTGTAACCTCCATCTTCTTGCCCTTGGCGTTTCTGATGCCGAGTCGTACATTCTTGCCAACCTTTCCGTCGAGCAATGGGAAGTAGTCCATTCCGGCTTTAATCTCCTCGCCGTCGATGCTCTCGATGATGCTGCCGGCTGTAACGCCCGTATTCTTCACATCGAAAGGACCACGCTTGATAATCTCCTGAATCTTCAGACCGTCGCCCTGATACTGAGGGTCGAAGAATACTCCCAGGTTGGCGGTGGTAAGCGCGCTGTTCGAAGCGTAGTAGCGGGCTCCTGTATGCGAAGCGTTCAGCTCGCCAAGCATTTCGCTCAACATCTCCTGGAAGTCGAAATTGTTGTTGATGTAAGGCAGGAACTTCTCATAGGTCTTGCGGTAACCTTCCCAGTCAACACCATGAATCTTAGGGTCGTAGAACTTGTCTTTCACCTGTCGCCATATGTGGTCGAAGAGATACTGGCGCTCCTCGGCTGGCTTATAGTTGAAGTTAGCCTCAAAGCTGATGTTCTTGGTGCTGAATCCGCTCAGATCCACCTTCTTGATGCTGCTTCCGTTGCAGATGAAGAGGTTCTTCACATCCTTGTCGGTCTGCAGGTTGCCCTGGCCTACGCCCTTCATCACGAGCTTGGTAGAGCCGTCCTTCAGGTCGTGCTGCCAGAGGTCGTAATCATCCTCGAAGGCTGCCTGGTAGTAGAGCTTGTCGCCGTCTTTAGAGAGCACAGCATCGCCCATGTGCGAAGAGTTTGCGGTGAGGCGTACGATTCTGTCGCGGCAGTTTTCGATGTCCAGCTCCAGTGGCTTTACCTTTTCCACCTCTATCTTTCCGGTCTTCTTCTGCTTTTCGTCAGCTTTCTTTTTTGCCTCTTCCTTCTTCTCGTCTTCCTTCTTCTCCTTTTCGTCCTTGTTGGCGTCAGCCAGTTCTATCTCTTCCTTGCTCATGTTGAAGCGGTTGTAGGCGTCCAGGTCGAAGAACATGATGTAGGCATCGTCTTCAGCTCCCCAGCTTCCATGACTGCGGTAGCCGGCTCTGTCGCTCTGGAAGAGCATTGCCTTGCCGTCGAGCACCCATTTGCCGTTGCTGTCGCTGTAGCCGGAATTGGTCAGGTTGTGAACCTCTTTGCCGTCAGCCTTTACCAGCGCAATATCCTGGTTGTTCCAGCCGCCGTTGCCGATATAGGTTGAAAGGAGCCATTTGCTGTCTGGCGACCATTCGAAAGCGATGTCTCCATCGCTGTAAGAGTAGACGTATTTGCCATCGAGCACGGTACGGATTTCCTTCGATTTCAGATTGACGATGCGGAGTGCAGCACGGTCTTCGAATAAGGCCACTTCCTTGCCGTCAGGAGAGTATTGAGGATACTGCGATGTAATGCCTGTTTTCACCAGCTGCTCTTCCTCGATGTCGGTAGCGTAGGTGAAGTTCTTCTCTTTCTCGTTCTTGATCTTAGACTGGTAAATCTGCCATACGCCATTGCGCTCGGCTGCATAGACCAGGGCTCTGCCGTCTGGCGAGAAGCTCAGGTCGCGCTCCTGCTGCGGTGTGTCGGTAATGCGCTTGGTAGTGGTGTATTCTACAGAAGTTACGTATACGTCGCCATGCATCACGAAAGCCACTTCCTTGGCGTCTGGCGAAACGGAAATCTCCGTAGCTCCCCAGCTTTTAATCTGACGTACGAGGCTTGGAGCGTCATTATCTGTTGTAATGGAGATGTTCACCTTCTGAGGCTCTCCACCTTCTTTCACGGTGTAGATTTCGCCATCATATCCGTAGCAGAGCAGGTCGGCGCTGGATGCGGTGAGGAATCTTACCGGATTGCCTTTGTGGTGGGTAATCTGCTTGTCGCTTGAACTGTTGAGGCTGCGGCGGTAGATATTGAATGTGCCGTCCTGCTCGCTCAGATAGAAGAATGATTTCTCGTCTGATGTCCATACTGGCGAGCGGTCTTCGCCGGCAAAGGTAGTCTGCTTGGTAAACTTTCCGTTACTCTTCAGCCAGATGTCGCGTGCGATAGGTGATTTCTGGTGTTTGCGCCAAGGGTCTTCATATCCCTTTTTGTCGTGGTAGAGAATGTCGCCGTTCTTGGCGATGCTGATATTCTCCATGGTGAGGGTAGAGAAGAGTTCTGGTCTTCCGCCCTTGGTGCTTACCTTATATACTTGTGGGAATGTGTTGTCGCCGAAGATGATGCTCTGGGCTGTAGGCTGCAGACTGGCAGAGTAGAGCACATGGTCGTTGTCTGCAAAGGCGATAGGTGTTTCGCTGCCGCTGTTGGTAGTGAGTCGGGTAGGAGCACCGCCTTTTGCATCGATTACAAAGATGTCAAGACTTCCTTCGCGGTTAGACTGGAAGGCAATTTTCTTGCTGTCAGGGCTCCATACAGGATGCGAATCGAAGGCCGCATGGGTTGTGAGCTGTCGCGCTTCACCGCCGTTGACAGAAACACTGTAGAGGTCGCCTTTATAAGCGAAGGCGATGGTAGTGCCATCGGGCGAGATGGCTGGGTAGCGCATCCAGAGCGGATGTTCTTCTGCGCTGGCAGAGAGTGCTGCCGAGAGCAGGGCTACTGAAAAGATTAACTTTTTCATTTGCGTATGTTTTATGTTTGAATATGCGTTATAAAAATCTCTTCTCTTTCGGGGCCAGAATACAGTTTCTTGCTCCTAACGGATGCAAAGGTAGTTATTTTTTGCGATATTTAAGCATAAAAAAAGAAAAAAGTGAGAAAAAGTTTGGTGTATTCAAAAAATATATGTACCTTTGCAGCCGCAAATAAGAAAAGTGGCTGATTGCGTTATTGGTTAGCTGTTTTGCGATTTGAAAAGTGTTGGTTCCGTAGCTCAGTTGGATTAGAGCAACAGCCTTCTAAGCTGTGGGTCTTGGGTTCGAACCCCAACGGAATCACGATAAAAATAAACAAGAAATGGTGAAATAATCGTATAGGTTGTTTCACCATTTTTCTTTATAAATGGCTATAAAATAGGCGTTTATAAACGTATAATGAACTTATGCTTATGAAACAGAAACGATTTATTAGAAGATTTTAAAATTCCACAAGTAGGCTCTGAGTACTACAAGTAAAGTGTAAAATTGCCGCAAAATTGCCGCATTTTCCGCAAAATTGCCGCAAAATATTGTAAATTTAAAGGAAAAAATATTATGGCTACAATAACATACGAGCTTGGAAAACCAAAGCAAGACAAGACAAGAAAGGTGTCTATTGTTCTTTCTCATAAGGGACAGAGAAAAAGATTTCCTACCAATATAGTTGTTTCCGACTCAGACTTGTCTAGAGCCGGAAAGATTTCTTCACGTAAGATATTGAAGACGATAGAAGATAAAATGAATGTTATGAAGGATGCACTCTATGACTTAGAGGTAGACTTGCTAGGTAAAGATGTGGATATTGATTGGATATGTGAGCATTTGATTGATATAGGCAACAAGACAGAGGATTTAGACTTCTTTTCCTTTACCGAAGAGTGGGTTGAGAAATCCGACAATAAGGGAAAGAAGAATTATCTGATTATGCTCAATTCCCTTGCACGCTATAATGGTTGCCGTAAGCTGCCGTTTTCTCTCATAGACTACAGATTCCTAAACGGATATAAGAAATTCCTAGATGGTCATCCTAGGGCGCAATCCTTATACTTGGGCAATATGCGGCATATCTTCAATGAAGCTATCAAAGAATATAATACGAATGGAAATGATATTATCCAAAGTAATCCTTTTGATAAATTCTCCGTTCCGAGGGATATTCCGCAGACAAAAGATAGAGTAATCAGTGAAGAGAACCTTGTAAGAGTATTTGATTTCAAGGGGACTAGACGTGTAGGTATGGCAAGGGATTGTTATGTACTCTCGTTCTTTCTGATGGGAATGAACTCTGTTGACATATATGAATGTGTCAGCTATAATAAGGGCGTACTCGCCTACGATAGAGCTAAAACTAGAGATAGGAGAAACGATAATGCCCACATAGAAATTGTCGTACCTGACATCATCAAACCTTTGTTCCGAAAATATAAGGGAACAACAAGGGTCTTTGATTTCTATCAGAAATATAGCAATGCAGCCAATTTCAATAAGCATATAAATAAGGGATTGCATTTCATAGCTGACGAACTGGGCATTCCTCGTTTCGATTTCTACTCAGCCCGTCATACTTGGGCATCTATAGCAAGAAATAAACTAGGTATTGATAAGTATACCATTCACGAAGCACTCAATCACGTTTCGCAGTTAGATGTTACTGATATTTATATTCAAAAGGACTTTACGAATATCAATAAGGCAAACGAAAAGGTTGTTGAATATGTAACGGAATTGATAAAAAAGACGAAGAACGATGCTTGATTCTTTAGAGAGAGGGGAAATATTAATCTTCCCCCTCTTTCTTGTTGTTATCCTTATCCTTTTTGTCCATTTTTGCACCTGTAGCTTTCATAATAGCCTTCAGAGCATCTTCGAAGTTCAAGGAGTCCTTACCGCCATTAGGGTGTTTCTCCCACCAGTCAGGGTCAACCCAACGCATAGCCTTGTCATACCAAGTTTGGTCGATGGATGTTTTCTTACCATCTTGACTGATTAACAGATACCCACCTTGCCCATCGCTAGCAATTCGCTGAACTTGTTCAAGGTTGACCCACGTCTTTTGTTTTTCGCTATATACCCACATAATTATATGATTTAAATTATTTTTATTCCTATTGTGCAAAAGTACAGCGAAGTCTTAAAAATACCAAATAAAACCTATTTGTATGTTTCAAGTTTGACCAAATGTGAGTTATTTTGTGTATCTTTGCAGAAAATTCTTAAAATATGATACAAAGATTTACGGAAATGTACTACGATGATGCGGTGCGCTTCGCGCAGTACATACAAGCTACTGAAGGTGGCGAAATAGAACTTGTAAAAGAAGATGCCGATGGTTTTCCTCTTCCCCCTAAGCATAAGATATTTGGTAACATGGTTAATTGTCTGAAGGTAAGGAACTTTGAAATTGCTTATTTAGAGCAAAGAAGAAACCCCGATGATGACAAGAAACATCGTAATCGAAATCTCTATCGCTATATAATGGGGCAGAAGATTAAAGAGGTTAGAGAACTTAGTGGTATAACATTGGAGGAACTGGCAGAAAAGTCCGGTTATAAGCCTAACAACATTCGTAATATTGAGATGGGGCGTTTTAATGCCGATATTGATACGTTATGTAATATTGTTGAGGCTATGGATGCCCATTTTGAGGTGATGAAGAATTAAAAGTTCTTTCGATATATAAAATATGTTTAAATATAAAAACAAAAGCATTAAAAAACTTGCAAAATTAAGGTGTTATTCTTATCTTTGCATCGTAATATAAAAAGGTGAGACACACCGAAACAACTGTATCGGATTATGAATAAAGCATATTTGATTTTCAGCAAGAACACAAGCATTCAAGAATGTTGTACTTGGTTTCGTTATCGTGACGAAGCTTTAAGATACAATAAAGAACATTTTGAGAACGTGTTTAAGGTACTGCCACATGAGTTTGATTCTTTGAAAGATGTTGACACTTGCGAGCCGACAGAGTTCACGAAGTCTTCAAGATGCGAGCATTGCTGGAGAAAGATTAAGAATGATTATCTAAAACATATAGGAGATATGAATATGAAGAAAGAAGAAAAGTTTGTCATTGATGATTCTCAGAATTACAAAGATATGTTTAGCAAAAAGGAACGGATGCAAATTAATAAGGCAACCAAACCTTTAGAGAACAAGTAATTTTCACCATTTATTAAAAGTGAGTTTAATAACCCGAACGCATTTGCTTGGATGGAAGAATTATGCTATCTTTGCATTGCGTTCCTTGAAATAATTAATTATGAGTAATAACAAAGAAGATTTTGATGCGCAGGTAAGCGCATTTAAAGAGAAGTATCCCGATTTCAAGCCAGCCAAGGCTATTGAAGTTCTTAACTTGATTATGACAAGAAAGAATGCCAAGGAGATTCTTGAAGGAAAGAAGCAAGTTGAGTATCGAGCCTATACAGACCATTATATTGGTCGTTTGTTCGACAAGGATGTTTTGGAGTTCCTTAAGAAGCATGGTGAAGAAGAGGATGTTATCAAAGCGCAGGAGGATGGTATTGTTGACCCTTTGCGAGTAGTAAAGACAATCCACTTCCATGATTATAACAACTCGTGGTATCTTGATTGTGATGTTTTGGTGAATGATACTTGTATCGTTATGAAAGAAGATATTGATTTTCTTCACGAAAAGTATGATAGCCATGATTTGGATGAAATGTACGAAGCGTTGGAGCTTAAAAAGGAAAAAGAGCGTCCTTTGTTTTTCTTCTTTGTTATTGACAAGGTAACAGAAACGACTCTAAAGTAGGTGGGCGTAAGTCCACCGAGCCTAGATAATTCCCCAAGGGGAGTAGTTTATGATTCGTGGACTTAAAACGTTACAACTATGTCAGAGGCATCAAAAGGTTATCGTTATTCTCAATGGAGAGCGGTAACAAATCGTACAACTGGTCTTAGGGCTGGTGAAAGACGTGAACGTGGCAGAAATGTTGAGTACCGAAACACAGGCGCACAAGGAACTACTTATGGTGGTGCTATGCGTACTTTGGCAGCACGTACCGCAGCTAACAATGTCACAGAACGTGTAAACCGCAGACTTAGAAGAGGTTAAAAGTCAAGAGGGGTAGAATGAATTAACTTTCATTCACCCCTTGTTTTTAAGGAGAATAATGTATGCAAGAACTAAAAAGAGCAAGAGAAATCATTGATGATGTTTCCAAGGAGACAGATAGTATATTACTTTTCCATTCTCTGAGTGGAAAGGATTCTATCGTATTGCTTGACTTATGCTACAAGAAGTTCAAGAGAGTTGTGGTAGTATTCATGTATATAGTAAAAGACTTGGAACATATTATGCGTTACTATAATTACGCTAAAACCAAGTACCCGGACATTGAGTTTGTTCAAGTTCCTCATTATGCTTTATTTTATGATATAAAAACCGGATATATGGGAATAAAACAAGACCCTAAGCAAAGACAATGGACTTTAGCTGATATAACCGAAAAACTCAGGAAGAGACTTGGTGTAGAGTGGGCTTGTTATGGATTTAAACAATCCGATTCTTTGAACAGACGGCTTATGCTTAGAAGTTATACGGATGGAAAGGAAGCTATCAATTGGAAGACGAAGAAATTCTATCCTTTATCTACATATAAAAACCAGGAAATAATGAATTATATTCTTGACCATCGTTTAAAGAACCCAGAAGCAAATGGAACGAATAAACAAAGTTCAGGAGTTGATGTTGAGGATATTGAGTATCAGAAATTTCTCAAAGAGTTTTATCCGGCAGATTTAGAGAAAATATACAAGGTATTCCCAATGGCAAGGATAGTTCTGTTGAAAGCTGATAAAAACAAGGAGGAACTGAAATGAAAAAAGGAAGTGAAACAAAGATAATCAAGAGGTCTCAAATAAACTTGAACCCTTGCAACCCGAAGGTACATACCGATGCGGACATTAAACAGCAAAAAGCCAATATTAAGAAAGTTGGTCTCATTGGGGGTATTCAATGGAATGAGACAACTGGAAATCTCATAGATGGGCATAAACGAGTGATGAGCGTTGACCTTATCCAAGGTTATGATGGTACTCCCGAAACTGATTATGACATCAAGGTAGAAGCCGTTGATTTTGACGAAAAGACCGAGAAAGAGCAATTGTTGTTTATGGCGAAGTCGCAAGACCCGATAGATTACAACTTGGTTGCCAAGAACTTTAGCATAGATGAAATAGACTTCAAGGCTGCTGGCTTCACGGAACAGGATACTGAACAAATCAAGATGTTGCAAGATGATTTGGAAGCATCATTGAAGGATTCGGGCATGGATGACTTTAGCGAGGATTTCTTGAATGAACCTATAATTTCAGTTACTACCCCAACGCCAATGACCGAATTACCCAACATCGAAAAAACATCTGAAGAGATTGTAGCCGAGCACGCAGCTAAGCCAAAGATGACAAAGGAAGATGTCAAGGATCAGAAACAGCATTGTACTGATGTCGGAAAGAAAAGAAAGGAAGATATTGATAACTTCATTTTCATTGATTTCGAAAGTTTTGAGCAAAAACGGCTTTTCTGTGAAATGTTGCAAATGGAAGCTACAAACTCTATGCGTATTTCAGGAAGCCAGATTTTAAGTTTGTTGTAATATGGGACGCAAGCGAGTAAAGCCTCTTGTAGTGAGGAAGAATCCCATAGATGTTGCCAATATGGTAATTGATATGGCTAGGGAACAGAGTAAGGATTGTATCGTTATGATGTCTCTTGGCAAGGACTCCATTGTTACATTGGACTTATTATATGATAAGTTTGAGCGCATAGTATGTGTATTTATGTATCTCGTAAAAGACTTAGAGCATATACAACGATGGATAAACTGGCTGAAGGCTAGATACCCGAAGATAGAGTTCGAGCAGATACCACATTGGAATACAACATACAATCTTCATTATGGAGTTTATTGCGTTCCGAATCCAAAAGTAAAGGTTCTTAATCTTTCTATGGTAGTAAAAGCCTTAAAAAAGCGTTTCGGAATAGAATACGTATTCTTTGGTATGAAGAAAGCAGACTCGATGAACCGAAGCCTTATGTTGAAGTCGTATGAGGATGAAAATTACATTCATGGTGGAAATTGTTATCCTCTTGCTGATTTTACTCAAAAGCAAATCTTGCAATATATGAAACATCGGCATCTGCCTAAGCCGATAATGTACTCCAGAGCATTGCGCTCCGAGAATGCAGAGGTTGGGAATGCGTCAGGCGGTTTGTCTTTGGACTTGGATTGTTTTGTATGGCTAAGGGATAATGCACCAGAAGACTTAGAATGTATATATAAGGTGTTTCCGCAAAGTAGGGTAATACTTTATAGGTATGATAACAGATAATGTTCTTTTTAATTTATATATAATAATGTATTATCTTCTTTATATGTATTGGCAGGCTTGTGAAAGTCTGCCTTTATTATTAACGTATGTAATAAATATATTCTTAAACGCAAACGAAAGTTAAATAAAGAAAGAAAAACCATAAAACGTTTGCAAATTAGAAAGCAAATTCGTATCTTTGCAATGTCTTTAAGAGATACTTGAAGATTTGCCGCAAGACAAGTTTCTTGCAAGATAGTGCAGAGCGAGCACGTTAAAAACTAGCACAATTGTTATGAAGATGATTACCGAAAAGCAGAAGAAGTTCATCAATGATATTAAAGGTGTTATTACAGAAAATGGTATTAATGCTATTGATGCATTGGACTTGAATAAGTTTACTTGCTATGATGCATCTAAGCTTATTGGTGGTTTGCTTGGTCTTAGGGATTGTTACAAGGCGATTTCTAGAGGCGTATGTGTAACTAGTACGGCATATTGCGATGAGGCTTTAGATAATGTCTTTAATACAATTGAAAAGTACAAATAATAAAAATGGTGAGACACACCACAAAAACTGTTTAAGAGAATGAATAGCAAAGAATTAGTAAGAAATATGATAGCTTTCTTAAATGAGCGTCACGATATGGATTGCGCTATATTACGTCAGCGTTTTGCAGTATGCTATGGTATGAGTGAAGACGAGGCAAAGAAAGTTATTTTGGAGCTGACAATGCTTCAGATATTTGCAGAGAATTTTGGTGTTGAAATTTAGAACTTTGAGATTATGGATAAGAATACTGCATATAAAATAATAAGCCAATTTAGGGCAAATAATTGTAAGAGTGGAGCTTTGGCTATCGCTTTGGATGAAGCATTAAAAGCATTAAAACCGATTGCAGTAAATCAAGTTTTTTGCATTAGGCTGGAGATATTAGATAGTGAAAACTATTATCATTCAAAAGCAGCATTATCTACCTTATGGTTAGAAGCGTCTAACAATAAGAAAAAGATGCAAGCACATATTGCAGAATGGAGAAGTAAGATAGTAGAGCGATGCCAGGATAACAACAGCTCTTTTGAGTTTGACTTTCATCATGGGAGTCCTTATAATTTCACGGCAAACAAGTCGAATTGTAATGAGTTACCTTTTTACTTTAAAGGTAAACACTACTGCTTTACAATATTAGAGGTTTCTAAGAGTATTAAAAGCATGTATGATGACCGTATCGAAAAAGATATGGATGCCGTTCAAGATATGATGTCTTATTTAAATTTATAGAGCATGAAGTTATACGAGGTAGGCTGCATCGTCAAAGAGGTGCAGCCAAAGAATGGAGTAAAGATTACTCTAGAGGAGGCTCAGGCTTTAGTTGGTGGTTATGTCGAGTTGGTTCATCTTGATGATAATAACATATTATTGTGCGATAAAGAAGGACTTCTCAAACATAAACCTATAAATACTTTGGCTACAATACAAGCGAAGGGGCTTGGCTGGAAAGGTAGTTGTTTGGTTGGGAGCGTTTTATTTTTAAAGGACAAGGAGTTTTAGTTATGAGTAAGGCAAGAAAGAATGATGTGAATAAGGATATACCCGAAGAGCGAATAACTCTTAGGGTATTGAAGAATTATTCAAAAATGCAAGAAGAATTGTGTCATCTTCGTAAGAAAACACGTGAACAAGGCTACAGACTTAATGAAGTCAACAATCAGCTACAGAGGCTTCACTCGAAAGAAGTTAGATATGAGTTAGAGAAGTACAGAAAGTTACTCTTAGAGCGTGATGAGTTGCGTGAGAAGAATAAGGCTTTGGAACAGGTGGTAAAGCAATACGATGGATTAAAAAGTTCTTTTACTAGCGAATTGAACGAAAAAGAGGAGGGTAGAGAATGATTATAGGTTCAATGACAGGGCGTGAACTCTTTGAGATCTTCAAGAAGGATAAGCCTATGCTAGAAAAGTTTGCTATCGAAAAAGCAAAGATACTCATCCGTGAGCTTCGAAAAGGAATGGGACGATATACAACTCAGTGTTATGATTTCAAGACGAAAGATGCTACCGAGTACAAAGTATGCGTGTTTGTAGATAGAGGGAACATAAGACAATTCTATTTTGACATGTTTATCTATTGCAAGGAAACGAACGATTACGTATGTGCTACTTCCTTGTTGGACGAAGAGAATAGTGCAGAGCAGTTCAGTTATACGCCTCATTTCTTGCGGAGATATGCCGAGCGAGCATTGGGAATAGAGAACATGCCAATTAATAGGGTGCTTGCTCACATCGAAAGAGAAGTAGCCTATACGGTACTTATTTATAAGAATGATACAAGTAAGGTTATTGCTACAAGTATGGGGCTTTATCTGCAAAAGATTGACAAAAGGCGAGGTATCAATATTTGCAAGACTTTTGTTAGTGTTGACATGCTTAAAACCTCCCAACTTAAAGCGTATATGGTTGTTGCGGACTTAATTGAAGAGTATTCAGAACGATACAATAAAGTTCAAAGGAATGATAATGTACGAGTAGATTTCGCTAATGATTGTTTGAGTAGAGGTATTACTGAAAAAGATTTGGTTAATGCCTATGGTGAATATTTTAAGAACAAAAAATAAAAGAAAGGGTTTCGTATGGAGAGAATGACAAGAAATGATGCCGCCGCTTATTTAGGTGTTGACCCTCAGACGATTACGAACTGGGTTAACAAGGGCTTGCTTGGTGGCTACAATGATAAAAGCAGTAAACGCTTTTGGGTGAATGCCGATGATGTTAAGAAGTATTCCGAGAAATACAAGATGTTATCTATCTCAGAGGATTTACTTGATAGAGAGCAGAAAGAGTTGTTGGCAAGTGAGCGCAAGGTAAATACTAAGATACAAATGTTAATGCATGATGCGTTGAACGTTTCTTCTTTCAGCTATGACAAAATAGGTAGTTCACTTTGTATGTTATTGGAGTTAACGGCACAATACGGATTACGAGAGAAAAAGATTATGCAAGCATTTTTCAATGGAGACCGAATTAGTGATATAGCCGATAATTTTGAACTTTCAAGAGAAAGGGTGCGCCAGATTGTTATTAAGGCTATCCGGAAGTTCAACTATGCGATTGAAGAATTTGTAGACTTGAAGATGGAGAACAATTCCTTGAAAGAGGAAATTAAGAATGTAAAAATGCAGTTTATTATGCAAGAGGGTGAAAAAGAAGAAGAACAACCTGAAGATGTTCCCCCTTCATTGTTCTCCATCAGATTAGTTAATTGTAATTTACCGGTTCGTGTCCTTAATGTGACAAAGGCAGCCGACATAGATACTATTGGAGACTTGGTACAATATTCCAAGCTCGATATGATAAAATTCCGAAACTTCGGAAAGAAAAGCCTTATGCAATTGGATGAATTTATTCACGAAATGGGATTGGAATGGGGCATGGATAAGGCTAAGATATATGCAAGGGGTATTCAGCGGATGAAAGATGACTGTTATATTGAAGAGTTGTTTGGAAAGCATCTTGCGGATATAACAAGCGATATTGAGAAAGAGTATAATCTTTCTCCGGCTGAGGCTATGAAGAGAGCTTATAGTGAAATGAAGAGATATGTAGGATTTAAAGAGAAGAGTAATGAATGAAGTATATAATGATGTTTTAGGTAAGGCGTTAAGCATTAAATCAACTAATAATATTGTCGTAAAAGTAGATCAAGGAGCATTAGAAGTTAATCTGAAACAATGTAGTGTAAAGCGAATTATGTGGTTCTCTGTCTTCTTGATTGATGGATTTACTATGCGTCCATGCAGTTATACTTTCTATTCCTCTATGAGTGACGATGAGTTGGACGACACCTTTACACAAGTAGAAGGTAGATTGGGCTTTCTGAAAAACTTAAATTCTAAATAATATGACGGAACAGGAAAGAAGAGTTGTAAACCATGCAATGAAGATACTAGAGCAGAGCCAAGATGATGAGGCTAGGGCGTTGGCTGTCAAGTTGTTGGAACAAGGTACAAAAGTTCCTCTTCAGAAAGTGCAGTTTTATGCCGCATATTGCAATGGCTTGCGTGATGGGTATTCAAGAATATTCGACCTAATACAAGGTGGTGGGTGGCTTGCGAAAGTGAGCAAGAAGGAAATGCCATATTTCGAAGCAGAGAAGGAGCTTGTAGAGAGCTGTATTGATGCTTGCTACGATTATCATATCGGCAAATATGATATTAGGTACAAGGATAAAGAATTCTCTAAGAATGGAAAGTTGTTGTCTTGTAAGGCGGTTTTTGTGAAACAAACGATGATTGGTGTTGAGGTTAAATACAACAAAGATTAAGAATGATTGCACAATATAGATAAGTGAAGTTGTAAACCTTTGATATGTAGGTACTCCCTTGCAAATTTTGTATCTTTGCAAAATAAAAAAGGAGATTTATATATGGCAGATAGAGGATATAGAGGCAGACCTCAACGAGGCGAAAGAGCGGATAGGCAAATCAATGCCGGACATAGCCGTGGGTTGGATGCGGTTTTGTCTGACACTGAAGCTAAGATTAGAAAGCTAAAGACAGAACGTATTTATGCCTATAATAAGGACGGAAAAGAAATAGCGCATTCCCAAACAGGAAAGGCACATAGTACGCAATTACCTTTTGGCTATAACTACAAAGATGCCATCATTACTCACAACCATCCTAATAGAGGTATTGGAGATACTATAGCTGGAAGAGTTGGCACAATTTTGTCCGGAGCTGACATTTTTACAACTATAGCACATAACGCTTCCGAGATTCGAGCAGTTACAAAGAATTATACGTATTCTTTGAAGAGACCAAGTAAAGGGTGGGGACTTTCAGAATCGGATGCATGGGATATTTTTGGTAAGAAAAATTCGCAATGGAGACGAACCCTTCAGCAAAAACAGACAGAGTATCTTTCAAAGAGCGGAATACGAAATCGAATAAACGAGAAAGTGCTAGCTTTAAACAGAAAGCGTTCTAGTTTTACGAAAGGAGGAAAAGTCCCTAGTGCAAGTGAGGTGTCTAGTTATAATCGTGAAGCAAACGAAATACAGAAACGTGTCACGGAAGCTAATGATAGAGGTAATGTTGGTGCGCAATATCAAGTTATGAAAGAATACGCAAAGAAATACGGATGGAATTTAACACGTAAGCGTACATCTTAAGGAATATATTCGAACGATGGGTAGTATTGTCCTTCTTCATGTGGAAAGAACCTTCCCATCATTGACAATGCCGTAGTACATTTTTCATATTGCTTTTGAAATCCGTACTTCTTAGCTCTCGATAGGTTGTGATGCAGGTCGTTGATTTTGACTTGTATTGCAACCATATCTTTTGAGTCAATGATTGATTGTATGTAGTCAAAATACGGAACACCTTTCTTGTGGGTTAGGACACATACACTATCGGCAATGTCTTTTCTAACACCTAGTGATAACAGCTTGTCGTAGGTCATATCCGTATCTTCAATCGTATCATGGAGAAATCCGACACAAATCTCTTTGGTACTATTACCCATTTCTCCAACATGGATAGGGTGTAATATAACAGGCAATCCAACCTTATCAATCTGTCCTTTGTGCGCCTTGCAAGCGATACCAAGGCACAATTCTATCATTTCAGAATCTTTCATATTCTTCTTTCGTTATTAGCTCACCTAACTCAAGAGCATCTTGTGCATAGGTGTTCTCATTAAACTTGAACTCTTTTGGCTTACGCCCTTTACCTTTAGGGTAACACATAAGTTCTTTATTTACATATTGATAACGGACAACGATGTCATCCTCCCAATAGTAAACATAAACCGACTCTCCGTTTTTAAGGAGGTGGCTGATTTTGTTCTTATCTTTATTGTTCATAGTCTTTATCTCCTTATTACAATGCAAAGATATAAAAAATATATTAAACTTGCAAACAAATTAATGTTTATTACTTGAAATTTAAATATATTAATTATTGAAATGTTGCATAGTAAGCTTGTTGCATAGATACCGACCTTTGCTTCTTACCTCCGTTACTCTTGGCGGTTCTACTTTGCTCATATAATGCATGTCCCCAACCGGATGGTTTCTTGGTCTCTTTATAGATTTCTCGCATGGTCTTCCCACCCAACAGCTTGTAGGCTATCGAGTAATTCTCTTTGGCGTAAATCATCTTGGCGGTGTTAACTTGTATTTCACCAATAAGTCCGGTTTTCTTGTTCCGGATATTGATGATGTTTCCTGAATAGCCAGTATCTAGTTTCTGTTCCTTGAGTCTAACGAACTCAAAGCCCTTGTATTTGCCTTTAAGGTCTTTTATTATTTTCGGTATTGACCCTTTATCTGCGATGATAGTTGTTCTGTACGAGTCCTTAATGTCTTTAATACCATTAGCCTCGCCCTTAGCCTTGCGTACAATGGAGTCAACACTCTTGTAATTGATAGGAGTGACCCTTGCTCCATACTTCTTAGCTATACCTTCAGCTATAGCTTGTAGCTTGTTACCAACCGACTCGGCTTTTCTCCGCATAGAGGTAGCTTGTGCTCTCAGCCTAGCATATGCCCCATTATTACCAACGTCTCCCATATCTTTTTTGTGCAAAATTAACCAAAATGCAAGCCAATTGATATATTGTTGCGATATGTTATTTCACTTAAAAGACAAAGTGAAAAGACACGCAAGTAAACATTTCTCTTAAACAATTATTATTCATACCTTTGCAAGAAACAATGAGTTGATAAGATGACGAAACCAAGAGATTATTTCACAGGCAAGCAAGAAGAGTTCAAACGCTCCGAAGTGCAGATAGCACCATATAATCCAAGGAAGATTTCACCGCAGCAGAAAGCTACATTGAAACGTTCCATAAGAAAATATGGCGTTGTTGGTGGTATAACCGTCAATAAGCAAACAATGACCATCGTAGGCGGCAACCAAAAAGTAACCATCGTGGATGAGATTATGGGCTATCCCGAAAAGGATTATACTCTTTTGGCTGAGGCTGTAAATATGGATTACAAGACCGAAGTTGAACTGAATTTCATGCTTAATTCCGAGAATGCTCATGGAGAATGGGATGACATGAAAGTCCGTGAGTTACTTCCGGACATAAACTATATGGATGCCGGATTAACGGAAGAAGACTTATCCCTGTTCGGCTATGATGCAATGGTAAAGACTGAAGGCGAAGATGAGCTAGGTAAAGAACTTAATTCCTTACTAGACCCATTTGCCCAAGAAAGCGAAAACAGAAAAGTACAAGCACCAAAGGAAGTGCAAGAAGAGCAGAGACGACAGATAGAACAAAATCAAATTATAGCCAATCAGCAGCAAGAGGCTCAATATCAAGCGAATAAAGAACGTATGCAACAGGTAAAGAAAGAGGTAAATACCAAGGCAGCGGAAAAAGCTTTAGAAGCCGAGTCTTACGTCATGCTTTCCTTTGATAATATAGAGAACAAGGAACGTTTTATGAGCACCTTTGGCTTTATCGAAACCGACAAGGTAATCAAGGGAGAAATGCTTATGAAAGTAGCAAAACGAATATAAACGAATAAGCAATAAAAAAGATTATAAGAATATTACTAGGGTACATAATAGCGGCAATAACAATAGGTATGCTCATTCCATTTATGATTGTTTCTATGTTTCTTGGCAAGAGGAGAAAGAACGCATTCAATAGGTGGGTGTCGTGTCTCTTTACTCCTTTGATAAACAAGGTAGGACAATTGGTCAACTCATAAATATCGAAAGATTATGAAGGCAAACGGAAAAATATTAATGAAGATTGCGAACTTGGCTATAACTATGATATTGGCAATACCGATGTTCTTACTAGCCGTTCCTATCTATATGTATAACAAAATTAGAGGCAAGGTATAAATCCCATCTGCCCAATATATAGCGAAACAATAATAAATACAAGAAAATGGCAAAACCGAAATTTGATTACAATGGCGATGCTTTCTACGATGAGATAGAACAGCTTGCAAAGCAAGGTCAGAAGGATTCTGAAATTGCCTACGCCCTTGGTTTGAAGTTTGGGGTTGACCTAAATCCACAGGTCTTCAACCGAATGAAAAACGGAAAATACGAGAATTGGAATGAAGACGAAAATGCGGAAAGAGGCGAAAGGATAACTCAATCCCTCGTGCGTGGCAGAGAGTTTATCAATGCAATCGTGCGTGGAAGATTCCTTAAATGCGCCCTTGGAGGTGTCAAGGTAAAAGGCAAGACAACCACCAAAAGACATATGGTTGTAGATGGAGTTATGACAGATGATATAGTAGTGGAAACTAGAGAAACCGAGCAGGAGACCCCACCTAACGTACAAGCTCTTTCTACTTGGTTATTCCATTACGATATGACTTGGAGAGAGATACAGAGAGGTAAGAAGGATGAAGAGGAAAAGGGCATTCCTTTTGACCCTAAGAAAGGTATATCCGTCAACAAGTGGATAGAAAGAGAGATTGAGCAGGAAGCAGAAGAGCAAGGGGAGGGTGAATAATGGCAAAAACACATTCCGTTTATTATCCGTTATATAATGACAAGACGCATTTCATTTACCTTATAACAGGAAGCCGTGCGTCAGGAAAAAGTTTCTCTGCTTCTCAGTTTATCGAAAGACTTACTTTTGAATACAATGCAGAAAGAAAGATAGCACATAAGATTCTTTATACACGTTATACAATGGTGAGTGCCGCTATTTCCGTAATTCCAGAGGTTAAAGAGAAAATAGAGATAGATGGCACACAGGATTATTTCAAGAACACGAAGACGGATATAGTCAACAAAATGACGGGAGCTGAAATCATGTTCCGTGGTATTCATACGGCTAGCGGTAATCAGACTGCGAAGTTAAAGTCTATTCATGGTGTGACTACGTTTGTCGTTGATGAGGCTGAGGAATGGACGAGTGAGGAGGATTTTGAGCGCATCATGCTTTCAATCCGTCAGAAAGGCTTGCACAACCGAGTAATAATCATTATGAACCCTTGTGATTCAAATCATTGGGTATATAAGCGTTTCATCGAAAAGACACATAAAGAGGTGTATTTTGATGGCGTTCCCGTCCAGATCAGTACAGACCCTAGAGTACTTCATATACATACGACCTATCTTGATAATATAAAGCATCTTTCACCTGAGTTCCTTAATGAGGTATTAGAGATGAAGGAGAATGAACCGGAGAAATATGCTCATATAATGATAGGTAGATGGTCTGACGTATCTGAGGGTGCAATATTCAAGCATGTAGGCATCGTTGACAAGTTCCCTAGCAACGCAAGGAAAGTAGCCATCGGAGTAGACTGGGGATATTCGAAAGACTATACTGCTATTGTGAAGTGTGGCATCGTAGACAAACGCCTATACATAGAGGAACTTTGCTATAGAACGGAAATGTTATCTAGCGACATCATAAGATTCTTGCGCCCTTATGCGGACGAAGGCTTGTTTGTGTATGCAGATAGTGCTGACCCTAGACTTATAGATGAGGTAGCTCTTGGTGGAATAGTTATATATGGAGCACAAAAGGGTGCTGGCTCTATATTGGCTGGTATTGACAAGATGCAGACATTCGAAATCTTCACAACTAAGCAATCAGTCCATTTACAGAGCGAGTTCCGTAAATATGTGTGGTCAAAGGATAAGGATGGTAATTACATCAATGTTCCCGAAGACCATGATAACCATTTGATAGATGCTGCTAGGTATTATATTCTTGCCGTATTGCTCGGTAAAGTGATGAAGCCAAGAAAAGCATCTAAATCAGACTTAGGAGTGTACTAAATGACAAATATAATTACTTTTGTAATAAAAATACAAGTGTTTAATTATTAGATTGTTAGTGTAAGTATGCTATAAGGGTAGATAAAAGTCATGTGTAAATAAAAAAGATTGTTTACTAAATAAAAATAGATTCTTTAGTAAATAGTCTTTTTTATTCACTTAAAAACTAAGTGAAAGGCATACGTAAATTAAAGTATGTAGAAACCCTGTTTATTATTACCTTTGCTTCAAAAAGTTATAAGGATGTTTGTAGATTCAATTATTCAGATAAAGACATATTTTCGAAACCTCACGCTCAATGCATTGGGTGTGGAGAGAAGCATCTTCGAACGTTTGGAAGATAATGATGTTGATTCTGTCGTAAATATGATGGAACAACATGATTTCGATGTGGATAATGCCATTTCGGAATATAATCCACAAACCCATAAGGTGATGAGCCGTGAAGATAAATGGGTAAAGGGAGAGAAGCCATACAGGACGGAGAAGTTGGCAAGAACAAGACAAAGATACATAAATGAGGTAGAATTGTTCTTCTTGTTAGGCAATCCGATTATGTGGAAGAAGACTGAAGGTGACGATGAAGCCTTTGAACTATATAAAAAATACTTGAAGGATATATACTTCAATACCAAGCTACGTCAATGCAAGCGACTTGCCGGAGCAGAAACCGAAAGCGGTTTTGTTTTTAATTTTTCGCAAAAAAACGGAAAGATGCATGTTGATGTGTATGTTGCAGCTCGCTCAAAGGGACATAAGATGAGAGAGTTGTTTGACCAATACGGAAACATGCTTGCTTTTGCTGTAGGCTATTCCTTAAAGCGAGAGTCAAAGACTATCGAATGTTGGGATATATTGACATCCGTTTTTAACTATCATTGTGAACGTGGTGGCTTTGGGTGGAAAGTGTATAAGTATCCTAATCCGACAGGAAAGATTAACGGCATCTACTTTCGCCAACCTAAAGCATGGGATGGTGCAGAGCCAAGAATGGAACGTGAAGAGATGCTTGATTCCAAGATTGGAGATACTAACAACTACTTTGCTGACCCTATTGCCGCTGCTACTGCTGACGTGATACAATCAATCCCTAAGCGGAACAAGCCAGGTAAACTCATACAACTTACAGGCAAGAACTCTAGGTTTGAATATATCAACCCACCTCAGAATTCCGAAATCCGCAAGGCAGAGAAAGAAGACTTGGCTCAGTCTATATTGTTTGATACGTTTACACCGGATATGTCACCGGAACTAATGAAAGCTATGAGTACGCTTACTAGTGTCGGCATAAAACGAGCGTTGGTATTGGGTTACATCAAGCGAGCGAACCGAATGGAAATCTATGAAGAACTTGTCGGTAGATTATCGCATGTGATTATAGCCGTAATGAAGGAACTATATCCTGAGATGAGAAGCAAGTTGGATAAGTTGGAGGTCGAATTCGATTTTGCCGAACCTTTCGAGGATGACAAAAAGGATAAGTGGAAAGTAATAGCGGAACTATATAATCAAGGCGTACTTTCTTTAGAGACTGCTGTACAAATGCTGGCTCTAACTGACGCTCCTGCTGAAGAAATTGAAAAGATACGCAAGGATGCAGAAGATAAAGTAGCGTTAGCTGCAAAGGTAAAGGGAAACGAAAACACAACTTCATAATTTTAAAAGCTTATTGTTTTTGGGCGCATTTCCTTTTAGGATTTGCGCCCTTTTTGCACTTAAATTTTAAGTGAAAGCATTATGATAATAATATAATATTATTCCTCATTTTGTTTTTAACTTTGTTGGCATGAACACGAATGAACTTATCATAAACGGACAAGACGCATGGGCTACATATCGTATCAAGATGGGTAGCGGTTTTCTTGATGCCTTGGAAGCGGATGCTGACAACAAGGACTACATCACCAACTCCGTGCGCACAGAGGACGGAACGAGGGTCATACTGATACGACCGAAGAAGGCGGAGCGGAACGTAACCTTGGAGTTTACGATTGTAGGCAGAGACCACAATGACTATAACAAGAGGTTGGCGGCTTTCGATGCGCTGATGGATAATGGATTCGTAACTATACAAGTTCCGTCTTCCAAGTCTGACATTTACAGGCTCTTCTGCTCTAGGAAGTCCACTAGCTATTCCCGAGGAAAGGGAGGAGCTATCGGGAAGAAGAGCATTAAGTTCGTTGAGTATGACCCGAAGAACAGGGGTGCGCTCACAAGCGATGATATGGAGAAGTTTAACATGAAGGAATTTGAGGATTTACAATGAGGACATACAAGGATATAGAGGTTAAGTATTACGACACAAAGGGAGACGTACACGTAAGGTGCTCCGTTCCCGTAACGGAGGATGCGTTGGTGCACTTCGAGTTGATGCAGTCCCACTATTGCAAGCTATCCTTTAAGCTTGGCAGTGCGATATACTTCAAGATGGGAGATTTCATCGTTACTGACTATGGAAGGTTTGAGTTGGTTGATAACGTAAAGCCAAAGGACGATGGCACTCTTGGATATTCCTATGAGTTGGAGTTTGATGCTTACTATAGGAAATGGAAGAACAAGAGACTGAAATATATGCCTAACTCTGGTTCTCCAGAGGGCACATTCACGCTTACCTCAAATATCATTACACATGCAAACATCATCAAGGATAACTTGGATTTCTTGGCTAAGGCTAGCAAGTCGTATCTCTATGACCCGAATTACACGGGAAAAGGTAGCGATTACACATTCGTGGTGGATGCTAGCGTTGACAGTACTAAGTCCAAGGTAATCACCTATTCCAATTCTAGCATTCTTGATGCTATCGCTAATATCGCACAGACCTTTGAGTGCGAATGGTGGGTAGAGGGAAACCTCGTGCATTTTGGTACTTGCGAGAATACCAATGAGGTTGTAGACTTCAAGGATGGCGAAAACATTGTTTCAATGTCAAGCTCGCAGAGCCAAGCAAGCTATGCCAACAGGGTATATGCCTTTGGAGCGGCTAGGAACTTACCTAGTGGATATAAGCAGAACTCTTCCGCTGACGTTACAAAGAACGGAGTGGTGGAGAAGAGGCTTATGCTCCCTACTTTAGAAGAGTGTTCCGCTGAGAACAAGAAACTCTTGGAAGATAACGGCTTTGAGTTGAAGAATGGCTGCTTGCAAGTCAAGGGACTTACCGAAGACGAGTATGTAGAGGGCGTTACCACCAATGATGACATTTATCCAAGGAACTTAATCAAGACTTCTAATGTTACCTATTATGAGAAGGATGTTGAGGACGAGAGCACACCCGAGGAGGGCGACTATATCAAGAGGACTTTCTATCGAGTAAAGGGACTGACCATCGTAGACGCAGACGGAAACAAGACAGGGGACATGGCTTTCAGAAGTTCCTACATCCTCAGTGGAAAGACCTTGCATATTATCTTCCAAAGTGGTTCGTTGAATGGAATGGATTTCGAGTGTCAGTTCAATCCCGATGGTGAGTCCGAGATTTTGAGAGATGCTAATGGTAGCCCTATACTGAAGGATGGCAAGGAACAGATAAATCCAGCGGCACAGGTCTTTGAGATTGTTGCAAACGAGGACTACGGACGATTCTTGCCAGACACGGTTCTGCATCCGAAAGACGGAGATACCTTTGTACTCTACAATTGGGACTCAACGAAGTTGGGCAATACCTTGGTGACATCTTCCGCCAACGAGCTCTTGACCGATGCCATCAAGAACTTGAAGAAGTCAATGATAGACCCTACGACCTATACTTGCACGGCTGCGTCTGATTACTCATACAATGACGGCAAGGGACAATTCCATTTTGAGGGCGATAGGGTGAACCTATTCAACAAGGGATATGATATGAGCTTTAGAGCATCTAGAATTATCGGCTATGAGTTACATCTTGACGTTCCCTTTGATAGCGTAAAGTATACTGTAGGTGAGAAACCAGCTTACTCTAGGCTCAATGCGATGTCCTCACAGATTGAGGAACTTGTTTTCAATGGGCAAAGCTATCTCAATAAGGGAGGTAGTGGAAATAGTACCTATATCATTAAGAGCTATGACACAACTGTTCAACCTACAGACTTCAATGTATTTTCAGCCAAGAGGGTTGAAAACTCTTATCTTCATAAGGATAAGACGGATGCGGCAAACTTCTTGATTAAGTTCTTGCGAGGGCTTCAAGTTGGGGACTATTCGGCTTTAAGTGGGGGCGATTGGTCTTTAGACGAGCTTTTCAGAAGTCATCTGACGACCGACTACCTTAATGTTAGGATGAAGGCTATCTTCGAGACCTTGGAGATATTGCATACGGACACCTTGGGTGGTGAATTGTTCATTACCCCAGTAGGCAGTAACCGAATATTGAAGGTTGAGGAGGTGAATATTACCTATGATGGTGTTAGTCAGAAGGCTTACAGATGCTACTTCCTTGGTGAGCAAGATGGCTCAAAGGTGGAGAATAAATGGAAGGTTGGAGACCAAGCAAGGAGCAAGAGCTTCAATCTTACGGCAGGAAAGTATCATAACGTAGGCAACCATTACTATTGGAGGCTAGTCATCGGTGTGTCTTCCGAGGCAGTGGAGATAGATGGCAAGAAATATCATTATGTGGATTTATCGGACATCGACAAGGACGCAGCCAGCGATGAGCCTATGCTTGATGACATTCTGAATCAGTGCGGTAATAGAACGGACATCACAAGGCAAAGTTGCTTGGTATTCTCTGCCGTTGACACCTATTCCCCTTGCATAACGCTCTATCACGGAGTTGACGGCTACACCTTTAATAACAAGGAGTATGTGGACTATGGCGTGAACCATTCCACGAACAAGGCTTTCTTCCATGTCTACGGAGATATGTACTTCGGAGACCGACCTACTAGTGCCAATAACTACGAGGGTGAATCCTATGTCAAGTTTGATAGCGAGACGAAGAAAGTTACCATCAAGGGAGACTTGGATATAAAGTCCACCTACGATGGAAAGACCTTGGATAAGTACATCACCGAGAAGAGCTTGGATAAGAATGCCGTTGAGACCATTATCAATAAATCGCAGACGATTATCGACCTTCAAAACCAGATAGACGGAGCTATTGAGACTTGGTTCTATGACGGCGTTCCTACCCTATCCAACGCCCCTGCCATTGGGTGGACTACCGACAATGATAAGAAAACCCACTTGGGAGACCTCTACTATGACAACAAGACGGGCAAGGCATACCGCTTTGCCAAGGATGGCTCTACCTATGAGTGGATTATCATCACAGATACGGAGCTGACCAAGGCACTCAAAGATTCAAGCCAAGCACTCAAAGATGCAGCCGCTGCGGATAAGAAGGCTAATGGAGCGCAAGCTACCGCCAACACCAAGAGACGCATCTTCGGCTCTCAGCCAGTTCCACCATACGATGTAAACGATATGTGGGTGAACGCAACCTATCCTAGCGATGGAAGTACCTACAAGAATGAAATCTTGAAGTGTTCCACCGCCAAGGCAGAAGGCGAAAAGTTCGATATTGCCGATTGGAAATTGGCTAGCAAGTATACCGATGACACGAAGGCAGAGGAAGCCAAGAAAGCTGCTGAGAAGGCGCAAGAAGAGATTAAGACGACACAGAGCAACTTGAACGCCCTCGGAACGACTGTTACCGAAAACAAAAAGACGTTCGACAGCTACGTCAAAGATGGCTACCTAGAGCCTTCTGAGATTGCTGCAATGGCGCAGGATTCCAAGCGACTTGAAGATGCTTTCGCAGCTGCCGAGAAGTCGTACAATGAAGTGAAGGGAGCAGAGGTGTTAAAGAGTACAAAAGAACTCACCGACCTTAATACTGCTTTCACTACTCTCTCTACTGCCAAGACGGAACTCGTTACGTATCTCTCAGATATATCTACAAATTACAATAAGGCTGATACTAACGGCAAGGCTGCTATCGTCTCTGCCGTGGGAACGAAGTTCACCAACTTTCAGTCCGCATACAGCGCATTCTATGACAAACTTGGTTTGGCTAATGCCTATATCACTAGCAAGATATATGGTGACTTGAAGCAGAATATCACAGACCTCGCAGGTTACAAGTATCTCAAGGATGCGCTCGGTCAGACTACATATGTTGACGGTGGTCTTGTAATGACAACGCTCCTTGCGCTGAGAGACGGAGACGGAAACGTTCAGAGCGGTATCAACGGAGCAATAGACCCGAATAGAGGAAAGAAGAGTATCGCAACATGGTGGGGCGGTCAGATGGTGGATAAGGACTATAATAGCGGAAATCTTACCCCTGCAACCTCCCTCATCCGCTTCGATGGCTCGGGTTATCTTGCCAATGGTGCTATCTGGTGGGATGTGAGCGGAAAGGTTCACGCAGACCCTACATCGTTTATCATCAGTGAGAAGAATCTTGGCGCATACCTCACCTTCTTCGAGCCGACTTGGAAGGAAGGAAGTGCAGGAACGAGCGTTGCTGACCTTGTGTCTTTGAAGCCAAACGCTCCTTTCTCCAAACTTGGCGTATCGGGCGATGCTACATTCGAGGGCACAATCTCCTTCCATGGCATTAAGCTCACGTATGATTCCACAAACAAGGCTATCAAAATTGATGGCAATCTCTATACAACAGGTGGTATCACGGCATACGGAGCAGGAGCATCTACCACGGGTGGTGGCGGCTTGAACGGCAGTGTGAAGAGTTATTCAAATGCCTTGAAGCTTACATCAGAATCGCTGAGTGAGATTGCCTCTGCCTACTCCATCAAGGCTCTTGATTCTCGTATCTCTAGCCTAGAAGGAGGCTCGGCTATGGACGTTAGTGTTAGCGGTAGTGGAAACGCAGTGACAGCCATCAGTAAGAGCGGAACGACTATCATCGTGACAAAGGGAACAACGTTCTTGACTTCACATCAGAGCCTTGCGAGCTACCTTACTAAGACTGACGCTGCCAGCTTGTATCAACCGAAGGGAAACTACCTTACCGCACACCAATCGCTCGATGGTTACGTGAATGCGATAGCAGTTAGCGGAAGTGGAAATGCCGTTACTGCCGTTACAAAGAGCGGCAAGACCATCACCTTCACAAAAGGCTCTACATTCTCGCTCAATGGGCATACACATACTTTTGCAAGTTTGACCTCTAAGCCAACAAGTCTCAGCGGATATGGTATCACAGACGGTGTGAATGCCGTTAGCGTAACAGGTTCTGGGAATGCGATAACAACCGCATCTATCAGTGGGCATACCTTGACCTTGACGAAGGGTAGTTCTTTCAGCTTGTCTAACCATACTCATTATGTGGGAACGACACAGGTGCAGGGCAGCAGTGCCGAGCAAGCCTTGACAGGAATCACCAAGATAGACAACATCTTGAAGTTGTCAAAGGCTAGTGTCACCGTCAACACAAGTTACAAGGCAGAGCAGAATCGCTTGGTGATTTATGGAACTACCTATGGCAACGATGCAAACTACATCAAGTCGGCTGGAAAGCTGTCCTATGGCGATGGCGGTCCGCAATTGGTTTTCTCAACTAGCGATAACCCTGATGCAAGTGGCGTTCAATCGGCTGCATTGGTTTATACTGACCATGACACTATAGGAGCAGGTGTAAGCCTTTCTTTCGTTACGAACCAAGGCGATGCTTACTTCATCGCTCCACACATCAAGGCACTCACGGCGTTCCAAGGAAACCTTGCGTGGAGCTATATCACCAACAAGCCAACCACTTTGTCGGGATTTGGCATTACGGATGGCTTGCGCTCGGTTACTCAGCCAAGTGGAAGCAATGTGTTCGTGACTGGCATATCCACCAGTGGAACAGCCATCACCTACACCAAGAGCTACACGAAGAAGAGCCTTTCTGCGGTGGGCACTTCGGGATGGACTAACGCATCGATCGATGGCAACATCATTCCTGACATGAGCTTCATAGCTTACTGGAACGGAGCATATAGTGGCACTAGTTCAAACCTCGCCTATTGCAACAAGGGTGCTTTCGGCTCGTTTGCAATCAAGAACAGCCTTGCCTTCTCAGAACTCACAAGCAAGCCGACAACGATAAGTGGGTATGGCATTACTGATGCTTATACGAAGTCACAGGTGGATACCATCGCCGCAAAGTACTTGCCTTTGACAGGTGGAACGCTCACAGGTCAGCTTAAGATTGAAGCTAGCGCATTGAATGGTGCTTACAATGGATTGCGCATTGGCGATGATTGCTACATTGGTGATTGTAACTTTGGCAACACTATCGGCTTGATGGGCGTTGGCAACAACAACGCAGGAATGGTGAAGTTCGGCAAGGGAGGTATGCAATTCGGTTACAACGGCTTGAATCACATAGCTTCGACTACCGCACAATGGACAAACCTCAATGCGGATTTGCTCGATGGTTGGCACAAAAACAACATCGTATGGTCGGGAGCGGTAAACAGCAACACCGCAAGCCTTTCCCACTATTGGGCGAAGTTGTTTGACATTACCGTCACAGGCAACCAATATGATGATAGAAATTTCACGTTCCTCTTCTCCAACGGATTTAACGATACCTTTTCGGTTGTCGTGTTGAGAATCCGTCAGAATGGAGCGAAGGACTCTGGGGCATACAACTTTATCATATCCTTGCGTGAGTTGGTTGGAAACATGTCTTCAAGGTTGCGTGTGTACTACAACAATGCAACTGGCAATGTTCAACTTTGGGGAAATTGCCAACGTCAATATGGAAGTCTGTCTTACACAATCATCAAGAAGACAGGACGCACGTCTGCCGATTTCACAAGCCAAGGAACTTTGGTGACAAATACATCGTTCTCTGCGGCTCAAAGCTTGCCAGCAACCACAGGGGATAGCCCTTACACCTTGCTTGATGGTGCTACGAGAATTGGCATCGTGAATCAAGCAGACCAACTTGTAACGGCAAGAACCATCTGGGGACAGTCGTTCAACGGAACGGCTAACGTGAGCGGTGCTTTGAGCGGTGCGACCACCATCAGCGCAAGCAACACCATCAGTACCACCTTGCAGAATGGTGCGCTTAAGATTGGCAACAAGTTAACTCCTATTAGTGCCATTGATGCGCAAGTTATTTTCAACACAGGTGCGGCTATTCGCTTTGGCGAGACAAACTGGGATTGGAATCAATGGGCTGGACTTAAATATACTCATTCTAATAAAACTATTTATCTTGGTATAGCTGATAAATCTGTGTTTACTGCTAATAGTGCACAAAGTAATGGTACACTTAAATTTCCAGGTATTAAAACTATAACTCCTGATAGTGGAGCTAGAATTGGAGGTAGTGGTGGTGATTTATATTTAGGTAATGCTAATAATAGTAATTGGGTGAAAGTTCAAGATATATGTAGTCATAACGGTTCTAATTATTGGTATATATATCAAAACGGTAATGCTCATTTTAATAATATTGGTTTAACTGGTGCTACTATTAATGGTGATGCTACTATCAATGGTAATTTATCAGTTACTGGATTAATATCTAATAAAGGTATACTACCTGCAAATTATGAATTTAATAATAAAGGAACTAGTTGTTATGTTTCAGCTGATGCTTTATGCTCTGGAATTACTGCTATTACTGATAGTATACAAATTAATCAAGTAACTGTACAATATTCTAACGATAGCGGTAATAGTTGGACTAATTATCCTATGAGCAATGATGTGAAATTTAATATGTATGCTAGTAATGCAGGTTTAAATCAGATTTATTTAGGTTATAATGTTATCACTGGTAATAATGATGCTGAGAAGTTAGCTCAAGTAAAAAAGAATGAATTAATGGTTACTTTTGAAATATCTAATGATTGTTATTCTCAAGTTTATTTTGCTAGTGTTGATATATCATCTGGTATTGATACTATTTGTACTATAGAAACACTAAACAATAGTGGTGCTGTAGTTGGAACTTATACTAAACATATTACTGGATGGAATCAAATTAATTATATATATCTATCACCTAATGGTAATGCTGGTTATGGTTTAGGAAGTAATAGTAACAGATATATTAGATTTAAATTTAAACATGACCAAAAGACTACTGCTTTACGTAATGCTGTAATAAATAAAATACGAATATTTTCTTTTACTAAGTATTCATTTCCTACTGATAGATTTATGGGGCATACAGGTCATATATATAATTTCGATTATAATATGAATACTTACTTCCCTAATAGCATTCTTGCTAAAGGTGGAGTTACAGCTTATCAATCTTCAGACATCCGCTTGAAGCAGGATTTGCGCAAGCTGGACTACTTGGGTATCATCAAGGCGATGGGTGGCACTTATGGCTTCGCTTGGAAGAAGGACAACACAAGGTCTATCGGTTGGATTGCCCAGCACGTCTTGTGCAACCCTCACTTAAAGGACATCGTGGAGACGGACGAGAAGGGCTACTACAAGATTAACTACTGGTCTCCGAAGCTGATTGCAACGGCATTCGGTGCTATCGAGCAGGTGGGCGATGAGGTCAGCAGGTTGAAGGCTCGGGTGGTCTTCCTTGAATCAGAGGTTCAGCGATTGAGTGGAGATAAGGAAGACTGCAACAAGAAGAGATTAGATAACAAGAATATTAATTCATTAAATTAGTTAAGAAAATGGAGAATTTAAAGATTAACAAGAAGAGTGAACAGACAACCGCCACTTATACCAAGGGCGGCAATCGAGTAGAAATCACCTACAATGTTGACAAGACGGGTGGCAACATCGAGAGCATCAATATGAGTATCTATGGTGACCCAAATGGTAATTATCTCGGCAATGCGAACGCTAGCTACAACGGCAGCGAGCTGACCTACAACATCAGCGGCATCCCTCAGAGCAAGCTCAGTGAGGTATCAGCATTGATTAAGGAGGTCAATTCCGCTATCGCCGCTAATATGGCAAGCGAGGCAGCAGAGTAAGTATCGTGAGCATTAACGCAGGGTGGCTCTTATAGAGCTGCCTTGCCTAGTGTTTTAAGTTCTAAAGATTAGCGTATGGAACGATTTATATTATAGCTTGCGAAAGTGTTCAATGTAACAGTAGAGCGAGTTGTTACTAAAGAAGTTGTAACAGAATTAGAAACTAAAGTTGAATATTAAAAAAATAAAGATTATGCCTTACAATAGTGAAACTGGAATTATTAGTGCTCCTGTTAGCATTGATGATGTTAAACGAGCTCTTGGAGAGAGTAGCAATGACCTTGCTACTCTTTGTAAGAGTGAAAATATAAATATATGGAGTAAGTATAAACCTATTAGTTGTAAAGGTGAATTTAAAGAATATCCTATTAGAGAAGACTCTGAGGAAATAGTAACATCTTCATATAGTAACTACACTTGTGTTGTTCGTTGTGGTATGAATATACCTATGGACACTTATTATAACTTACGTTATAATTATGGAGGAGAAGGTTTTGCAATTAAAGCTTGTAACAACCTTTATAAAGATAATGTATATGGTAATAATGGTTATATTAGTGATAACACAAGTACAATGGTATCAGGAAAACATTTTCCAAAAGGTGGTGCTAATTCTCCTTATAGATTAAGTGATTTTAGAAACTATAGTAGTAAAGCAATAAGTAATGTATTTCTGACTTCTATTCCTCAATTTCATACCGTTGAAATTTATTATTCTTCAACTCCTAAATTTAATTGTATTCTATATAAGAAAACAAATGCGGATTATAATACAAATGTTACTATGGATGATATAATACCTGATTTATCTTTAGGTTGGTCTTTTTGGATTCAAATTCGTTATGATTCACCATATAATGTTAATGATAAGATTTATAAAAATTATTATGTCGGTAATTGCAAAAAACCAACAGATTTTGTATACGCTAGTAAAGAAATAACTTTTGATATAGGCAGTGGAGATAAGTTTATTGATATTGTGCCTTTTTTAGCATATACTCGTAATGCAACTTTATATGATAATACAAAAATAATTTTTATATCTCTTCCGGGTGCTATTACTTTTAAATATTATCCTAGACAAATTAATATGGAAAGTATTAAAAGTGGTTCTAGTGGTTTTGTTGATTTCTCATCGTTGAGAGAATTAGTTGGTGCTAGTTGTATTTGTAAAGCTAGAATATATAAACTTCCTGATGCTACAATTACAATTACTGATGGTATATTTAGAAGTGTTTGTGCTTATGGTAACAATAAGACAACATACGGAAGAGGTTATGTATCTAATAGCTCTGGTCAAATTACAGGTTCTGTAACTATTCCTGAAGGTGATAGAACAGATTATGTTGATATATATATAAGATTTGATAATGTTTATGAAGGAGGTTATTATGGACAAATGTGTCAATTATCTTTTGAAATTAATATAGATGGTGGATGGAAACAAGTTCCTCCAGGTGGTAGTTATATTATGCATTAAAAAGCAGATGTTCTTAATATAACAAATATGCTAGAAATGTATTTGTGGTTTACGTTCTCACCGAGAAAGCAGACACATTACGTCCTAGTGATTATCCAACGTGGGGAAGCTGTTTTTAAAATTCGTAAATTTTGCTCCTCCTGCATTGTTATTCGGAATTATTTTCTTAACTTTGCACTGTTAATAGGAAAGGTATTCTGCTATGGCAATCTGGCGAAGAATATTGTATAACATAAAAATAAAGAAACAATTATGAAAAAGATTAAGACAATTGAGGCAGTTGATGCCTACAGAACATTGAAGGCATTGAAGACATCATCAATGAGTGATGATGCCGCTATGCGAGTTTGGAAGAACATGAAGGCACTGCGCCAAGTAGCCGACACTTACGACAAGGATGTGAAGGAAGCGCAGGAGAGCCTGAAGGACGATAAGTTCGAGGAGATGCAGCACAAGCTTCAGGAGTGCCAGCAGTTGGAACAGAAGCACGCCGATGAGGGCTACGAATACACCAAGGACGATTCAGCCAAGTTCGCTGAGGTCAATGAGTACTTCTTCAATCAGAAGCAGAAGACCGAGAAGTACTTCTCAGACCTTGCCAATGCCGAGGTAGAGGTAGCCATCGAGGACGTTGACGAGAAGGAGCTGTTCAAGGCAGCGAAAGATTGCGGCTTGAAGTTCGCTGATATGGAGACCCTTGATGTTGTGATAGGATAATACCAGTGTAGATATAATAATAGCGTTAGAATTTGGCAAGAAAGCCGTTCTAACGCTATTTTTGTAGCCATCTACTTTCAGATTGTTACATTTTATAAAGTTTAACACAAAAATTAACCTAAAGCCGACTTCTTACTTTTAAAAATGCGTATCTTTGCGGCATCAATCTTTTAAATCAACTAAAATATAATAGCTTATGACTAAAGAGGAAGAAGATGAAGTCCATCGGTTAGTTCAATCAGTCGGAGTTGTACAGTTGTCAAGAGTAATGTTTAAGGACATGGACGTTAGCGAAATGATAAACGTCATTATCCTTGCAGGTAGAGGCTACAGCATAAAGCTACTCACTTGGTTTAAGTATTATTGTGAAGTGATGCCTCTGTTTATCATGCTTTTTCATATTGCATGCATGGTAACATTTGCGTCTCATGAAAAAGAAATGTGCGTATGGTTTAAGGAGAATTGGGTATCGGCAGCATTTATCTATTTTTCCGTTTACATCCATCCGCTTGTGCTTATACTTGCTAGCAGATTCTTTTGGCTCTGCTACAGATGGCGTATTCCGATGATAATCTACCTATTTGGGATAAATGCTATTCATATTGTATACTGGAATGTTTTTACCACCAAAGAAATGGTGGAAGCTAATGCTGTAATACTTGTAATGACCATTATATTTTATGTATATGGTTTTTCCGATAAGTATTTCTCAGGCAAGGGATGTCAAAGTTTAATCTCTAGATTATAATGATATGGGAAAGTTATTTGGTTATCACACCTTGGGAGTGTTATTAAAATCGTTATCGGATTCTTGTTTTCGAGCAGACGAGCAAGAGAAGAGAGGGGAGAAGGTAACTGCTTGCGGAATGAGTAGCGATGAGATAGAAGACCTTTGTGAGAACTATCTGCCGTATGCTCTCAACCCTATGTTGAGCACCGAGGAGGTCAAGGAGAAGCTTCACGTTTCTGATGCAACATTGAATAGAATGGTTGCTAGAGGTGACATTCCGAACGGAGAATGCAAAAAGCGAGGGCACACCCGATATTTTAAGAAGTGGGATATACTGCACTACATTAAAAAGAAAAGAAAATAATAGTTGAACATGTAAGTATTCCTTACAAGTTGAGTAAGAGAGGTAAGTGACTGCCTCTCTTTTTTGTTTCAGTTTGCGTGAGTGACTGTTGCAAAAATTGCAACAGTCACTCTGACTTTCCCTTTTTTTGTTTTTACATTTTCAAGAAGTCTTCTATATCTATGTACTCAATACCGAAATTCTCCGCACATTGTTTGTCGGAGTCCGAGAAGTCACCTTCTTTTCCGCTAGCATCACCTATCATTATCAGCTCACTTTTCTTCCAAGAAGAATACGACTCAAGCATTCCTGTATTTGGCTTTCTCATTCCTATCTCTGCATGCGATGGGCAATACATAGAGTTGACGAAGATATTTCGTCCGGTATGATTGCGAAGATATTTTTGCATAAAGCTTTCAATAGCCTTTATCTTTCCGATGAAATCCTGTTCGTCAACAAATTGAGGGATGCCTCCTTGGTTTGAGACTATTTCCACATAGTAAAGAGTAGGGAATGCATCTACAATCTTATCCAAAACCTCTTTACGGATTTTGAAATCTGTTACATCTGTAGGAAAGGTGTTTCCTGATATAGTTGTAATAATCGTGTCGTCTAAATCAATGAATAATACTTTTTTCTTGATTAAATATCCTTTTTCTGTCATAATTTTGCTTTTTTCTATATTGATATATTAATATCTTTATCTACGAAAATTAAGTTTGTAAAACACAGTTGTTCCGGTGTGTCTCACCATTTTTATTACAATGCAAAGATACGACAAAAAAGATGGCCTTGCAAATAAATTAATGCAAATTTTAAAACGTTATCTGTTTTTAATGAAATCATTAACAATTCTCTCTATGGTGTCTTGCTTGATAGCTATAGGGGCATCACCTTGATATTCTATCACTTGGTTGCCGCATTCCTTCCAAAATAGGTTGCTATTGATGCGTTCGCCATCTACCAAGATCCAATCCTGATGATGTTCAAACGAATGCATATTAGTTAGCGGAACGAGAATGAATAATTTATTCTCCATCTTGTTTACGAGTACCGACAAGTCATTATCATCAAATGTAATGATAACTCGATTTTCATTCTCAGATAGAACGTTAAAATCCTCATTAAAACGTTCATAAAGGTAATTTTTGATTTTCGAACAACTCATATTCTTGTAATTTTATAGGAGGGCAGATGGAAAAATCCAAGGTCTGCCCGCCAAGTTAAACTTATAAGGAAATCTTCTATAATATCGACTGACAGAGCCATCCCATAAGATAGCATGGTTCTTCGCCTTGCATATCTATTCCCAGATGGTTGCATATATGTGCTACTACATGAAACATTTCATGTGTGAGACTATTTATATACTCACCTTCAGAAGTAGATTTGCAAATGAGCACAACACTTGTTTTCTTTGAAACATTTGTGTATGTCAATCCTTTGTTTGAAGAATCGGTTGAAATGTGGTCGTATGCATCCAATAATGGTTGCCCCTTACAATCAATGGAACTTAGTAAGTCCATAGCTTCGTCAACATCTTCTTGATTAGCTATATGACATACAATCACATTCCAATCGTATTTCTCCAAGTAAATTTCTTGTTTAATCATAATACATCATCCCATGGAATGCCGATACCATTATGGTTGCAATCGGCATAAAATCTATTGAAAATAAATCCGTCCGCTTGGTCTGGGTCATCCACCATATCCTTAATGAATTGAGCCAAAGCAGCTTCGTCTTTTAAAGAAGACTTAAAGAAATCGGCTCTAGCCATGTTTGCGACATAAACGAAATCGTAATTGTCGGCATTCTCCAACTTTACGTTGTTGACTTTAAGAAGTTCCTCGACTGTATCTTTTTCTGTCGGTTCAACTTTTTCGAGCTTACCAGTTGTTGCGTTTGTCTTGCGCATTAAGGTAATAGCCCAGTCGCACATCTTTTTATTGAAGTGCCAGCCATTGTAGCGAAGGTATGCAATCATCCCTTCCGGCTTCATATCGTATGCGTCAAGTGGTATTTTGTATCTTCCCATAATAAAAGCTTTTAAAGGAGGTGGAGATTTCTCCCCACCTCAAAGTGTAATACTAATAGCGATAACCGCCACCTCTGCGACCACCATGTCTTTCACCATAGCGGTCATCATCGTCATCCCAATTGTCTCGGTAATCCGGCATTGGATTTCTGTGACCCATTCGTCCATACTTGTCATCCCCCATTTCATCAATGCAGTGCATGAGTTTACCACCATACTTAAGCATCTTCTCTACAAGTTCTGACATTTCATTTACCTTGTTTTCGGTAATTTCTATCATGTATCCCATAATGATTTACTTTTTTGTATTAACTTTTTCCAAAGCCACTGACAACATAGACTTAATATCGGTCAAAGTTCCCTTCATTCCGCTAACCTCGCTTTTGAGGTTATTGATGTCTTCTTCCTGTTGTCTGTCTTTGGCTATTTGTGGATTCAATACGGCACGCATCTTTGCGCACTCTTCCATAACCTTTTTGTGGTATGGCTCGCTTTCCACAATCTCCTTAGAATGCCGATACATAGCCTCAACTTCCGCATCCATAGCTTCACGGCTTTCAGAAACCACGAGGTTTTCCGAATTTGCAATTTGCATATTGGATGGGAGTTGTTTGAACTCCATTTGTTCATTAGGCAATTTTACGACAACATCAACGGTAGTCTCCATTGGTTGTGGGTTGAATTGCCCAGGAGTATATGTTGGGAACTTAGGTTGTGGGTTACTGACCGATACAACCTGTCCGATTTTAAGACTTGGGTTTTCACCCTTGTCAAGCACATAGAATATGCTGTTAGGTCGAAGTCCTTGAAACATAGCTTTGTAATGTTAATTGTTAAACAATACCCGTCATTAGCTGAAGGGTGTTAGTATCTCGCTCGAACCAAAACTGATAAACTCCAGTTCCTGCAATGTCGGCTACCGTCAAAGGATTGCCGTTGAACTTAGTTACAGCTTGGGTTACGCCATTGGTCTCGAAAAGGATTGGCAGCGTATTTGTCGTACCAGTCGGAATAGCTTGATGTAGGTTCACAAAGATAGTTCCCCTATAGTTAGCATTCACGAAGGCGTGGTTTCTGAACGAGAAAACGACATTTTCGGTGTTCACCACCACGCCTGTAGATGCGATAGCTGCCGAGCCGTTACGATTAACCCATGCAAAAGGTCTCATCCATAACATAGCAGCCTCCTTTCTTTAACCCCAGAATCCGTTGTTGGCAGCATTCAAACCATACAGACCAGCCTGATAAGCGACACAATTAGGAACCGCAGTAAATGGGCTGTAAGGAGTAGTTACCGTCTCTGGCAACTTACACTTGATACCAGCCACCTCACTCTGCAAGCCAGCCAATACCGCATTGATAGGTGCTACAGCCTGACCCACAATCTGTGATGTCATAGCGGAAGACTTGAAGGTACTGTTCTCCTCACGAAGAGAATCAATCTTGTTCTGCATCTCACGCATCTCAGCCTGCTTCTGACCGTCAACGATGGTCTGAGTGCTCTCCTTGATAGCGTTGTGCAAGTCACAAGTCTGGCGCTGGGTCTCGTAGGCCACGTTAGAGAAGCCACGCTCCTGTCCTACGGCTACATTGTTGATGGCATTCTGCAAAGTGCCAGTCTGCTGACACATAGCCAACTTGACGTTTCCGTCCATAGCCGTAATATTATTATTTACACGGCAGCAGCAATCAGCGAGTTGTGATGCAATCTGCATATTACCTTGTTGAAGAGCGTTGATAGTTTGCATTCCGCTCATGCCTACTTGGTTGCCCACGTTCTGGACTTGGGTTGTCAAGGCAGAGATAGCTTGCTGAATCTGTCCTTCAGTACAATTGAGCTGAGTTGCGAGATTACTGAGTGCATTACGATTGCCACCGATAGCATCCATAAGCAAGGAACGACCATAGTCATTGTTGATTTCATTGGCAAGACCTGCGCCATTACCACGACCACCAAAGCCGAAACCATTACCGCCCCAACCACAGAAGCAAAGGATAAAGAGCAGCCAAATGAACCAAGAACCATCACCATTGCCGAATCCGTTATTACCCTTCATCGCAAGAAGAACGTTTGGATCAACGCCTCTCTGTTGGAGCAAAGGAGCTATCAAGCTCATCATTCCTCCATTGTTACCTGAACCCTCTGGATTAAAAACATAAGTTTTTGATGTCTCCATAAGAATAATCTTTTTGTGTTAAACCTTAATTAAACTAACTCTATGTAACGTTACGGCTGCAAAGTTACGAATAATAAGGATAAGATTAAATAACTCTATCAAACTTTCTTTTAATCGCTAATAATCAAGCAGTTAAGGTGATAGGAGGTAATATCATACTTCCGGATGCATGGAAATCAAAGGCTTGTTTGCAAATTCCGTTTGCAGAAAACGAAAAAAGCAAACGGAACAGCAAACAGAAATTAAGCACACACGAACTTGAAACCAAACTTTTCAGTATAGTATTCCTCTTTAGGGTGTCTTTTTGTCTCGGAGTCATAGCAGAGAATGAACGGCTCACCCTTAGAGTAGAAATAGTTATAAGACTTTCGCAAATACATCTTAGCATTCAAAGCCTTTGAGGAGAGCTTTCTTATCCTCAACTTTGTCTCTTGCGGCTTGCCCGACATAACTCTAAGTTCATCCATTTTGTATTGCATGTGAAGTTTTCTTCCTTTACTTGCATATCTTTCTTTATTCCAATAGTTTCTTAGAGACTTGTTTCGCTCTTTACGAATTCTATTTATCGTTTCTACATTGTGTTTTAAACCAAGCTTACTGACTTGTCCTAATATTGTAGATTGAGGAATATTCAACACTTCGGAAATTTCCCTTGCTGTCATCGTTTGGTACATGACGGAAATTTGGCTGATGGTTTCTTTACTCAACTTGTTGTCTATTTTTGTGCCACCTAAAATAGTGATATATTTATATAAGGTGTGTAGTGTAACACCAGCAGCCTTGGCTACTTCCTTTCGTGGGTAGTCATTGATGTGGACTTTAATATAGTCTATCTGTTCTTTTGTTAATCTTCTTGGCATTCTTCATCCTCCTCAAAAGAAAATCCATATTTGTTCTTATAGTATTCTTCATCCATCCTATGAGTATTCCGGTCATAACCTATGGTGTATGGCTCACCTTCGAAAGCGAAATATCCATGCTTTGTTATGAGATTGTACTTTGCATGATATGCTTTTATAGGCATATCCGCAAATTTGAATCTTGTCTGTTGCGGAATGCAGGATATAACTCTGAATTTCTCCATCTGCATGGTTCTTTGCCAGCTTTTTACCCTTTTACTTATTGTTGCTTTCTCATACGCTTTCTTTAAATTTGCCAAACTATTCTTTTTAAGTCTTTCGATAGTTTCATTCGAATGAGTAAGCTTTAGTCTTTTTACCGCCTTTCCTACTGTAGACGGATGACACCCTACAATCTCGGCAATCTCTTTGACTGAATGGTTGGTGTAAAGCTTTGCAATTTGTTCATCACGCTTCTTGTTGGGTTTCGGAACAGGTCTTTTATGTTCGATTTTACAATTGCAATCATGTAGAATCTTATACAAGAATTTCACGCTGACACCCATTCTTTGTGCCAACTTGTATCTTGGTCGTTCATTTATGTGCGCCTTAATGATGTCTATTGTATCTTGTTCTATTATCTTCATTTTTATTCAGTTTTTTATGGTGTGACTCACCTGTATTTGCAAAGGTAATGAGATTTTATTGATAGAGCAAATAATTTAATGTGTTATAACTTTGTTTAAGGAAATATTTAATTATTTGCACAAAAATTAATTGTGTAGTTTTCTGACTCGGCTATTTTCACATTATTATATATAAATAGCTATCTTTGCAACAAAAAACATAAGGAAATGACAGCGGAAACTATTCAATTAATACAGACGGGAATTAATCTTCTTTGCGCATCGGGAGTTATCTCCACGTTGCTGTACTATAATAGTAGAAAACGAAAGGAGGCGGCACTCGCATCACAGGAAGAGAATAAGACTATTTCATCATATGCCGATGAGTGGAAGGCTCTCTATGAACGTTCCAACGAGTCGGTCGTTAATCTTAATAGTAAAGTAGATGAATTGTATGAGGAAATCAATCAGTATCGTATTACCATACGCAATCTAAGGGATGAGAAGAACGATTTGAAGCTTGCCTTGCATGAGGCACAATGGAACAGATGCATCAAGGATGGATGCCAACTTAGAACCCCACCAAGAAAGCGAGAATCCTTAGAAACGTTGGTTGAAAAGGAAGAAAATGAGATATATCGTGACAGGGAGGATTAAAATATGGTTAAGTATCTGAAATTACTCATACAAGTTAATAGCGGACATTCAAGCAAGGCATTCTTCTTAGTGTCCGTTACTCTGATAGGTCTCTTGATGCTCCTGGTTGTCTGCTTTATCTTAGTGTGGGAAGTGGTAACTTATGGGACTATCAAGACCGATTTGATGGGGTTAAGTGCATTTGTTGGTAGTGTGGCTAGTTTGTTCGTCACGGCTGGCATTACCAAGACGATAGGGGAACGTGGCGAACACAATAACTTAAAGTTGGAGGAAAAAGACAATGGCTAAATCGGACATTTTAAGCGAGTTCGTACTTAGTTGGGAATCATCTAAGTATACAAACAAGAAGAGTGATAGGGGTGGAGCGACAAAATACGGAATCACGCTCGCTACTTGGAAGAAGGTTGGATATGACAAGAATGGTGATGGGGTAATCAATGCCGAGGATGTGAAGTTGCTTACCAAGGCAGATTATGATCGGCTGTTCAAGAGGAACTACTGGGATGTTTGCATGGCTGACAAGCTAAACAACCAATCGGTGGCGAACCTCCTAGTGGACTTCGCCTACAATAGCGGCTGTTCAAAGGCTATCCAGAAGATACAGAAAGTTGTAGGAACAAAGGTGGACGGAATCATGGGCAAGAACACCTTGGCGGCTATCAATAACTTTAAACAAGGACAGTGGGTCTTGTTCGACAGTCTGAAGGTCGCTAGGATTACCTACCTTAACGACATCGTGAAGAACGACCCTAAGCAAGAGGTAAATCTGAAGGGTTGGCTCAGACGTGTCGGGAACATCAAGTACGGAAAGCTCGTCTGCAATGATGGACGTGTAATAAACAGCTAATAACACAAAAATAGCTCCATCGTTCTAGTCGGTGGGGCTATCTTCGTTAAAGTCCTAGCTTGGTGGTTATCCAAGAGCCTATAGGAACATTTTCCTCCTTGGACTTCTGCTTTATATAGTCCACGGTTTCCTTTGGCATCCTTATGCAAAGGTTCACGTTGTTCCCTTTCTTTCGTCCGCTTCCAGCCCTTGCACCTCCTCTGTTACTTTTCTTGTTATCCATATCTATTTTGTTAAGAGCCTTACGTTTGCTAGGGTGGTACTTCTATTGGAAACGAAAAAGTGCTCTCGTTCTAATTTATCCCTAACCAAATTGTCTATTTCTCCCAATTTTTTCTTGCATACATTAAGTCTGTTCGTTAAGTCTTTGATTTGTCCATCTAGTTTCTTGAATTGGAGGACAGTATCTTCGGGCTTACAAACTTTGCTTATGTTCGCTATAATAGCTTTCATTGCTTTGTTTTCTTCTACCAGCTTGTCGTAGTTGCGAAGAATGGGAAGCATCTGCCTCTCATACGGAATATTGTTTTTTGTCTTACTCATATAGTTTTATTTTAAAGTTCAATACCTCGCCATCTCTTGATGGTACAAAGACTCTCGAAATTATCAATATACACTTTGTCCTTATTGAAGTGGGCTTGTTGTATTTGGTATTTCATCCAACCGATGTTGCAACCATTCTCGCCACCTTCCCAATGGTAGTAGCGATAATGCAAGCTAACGTCTATGTCAAGCACATCATCTTCTCCAGATACTTCTGATGGGTGAATGTGGAGGTCAGCCTCAACATGAATGCTCTTGAAGATTGCAGGCTCCATCTTGAAATCGGAACTTACGATGTGCTTTTCGTCCTTTGGTGTGAACTGAGCGTAAATACCAAGTCTCTCACAAGTCTTCTGTATATCCTTGGCTATGTAGGATAGAATGTTTTTATGCTCCATAACTTATGAATATTCTTGATTTTCTTTTTCACAATTATCATATCCGTTTTCGTAGCTCATAGAACTAATATCTTTTACTATGTTTGCTATCTTGTCTAAGTCAGTTTCCGACTTAACTCCTAACTTTTTTAAAAGCGGAACAAGCTCTTTGTTAAACTTATCGTTTGGGCTATTATTGCCCCAAAAATCACTATCTCCGATATAATATTCTTTGCTCATTTTATTAATAGTTTTTGAATCTCTTTCATGTCCGTAAATCTAAATAGTTATGCTTTTTACAACGTATGCGAACTTCATCGTACCATAGGCGTTATATTGGATAAGTTGCATAGAGATTGCATATTCGTTTTTTAAGAATAGATAACCTTCTGCTATAATAGACTTTTGTACTTCTAGGCTCTTGTCTGGATTGACCATCTCTATAGCCTTGCATCTACTCTCAACTACAGTGAGGTCTGTATCAGATAGCATTTTAGTTATTTCTTCTTTGGCTGTTTCTTCATCCTCATACTTAAAATTGTTTTTAGCGAGAATGCGATTAAACATCAAATCTGTTGTCAAGCTTAATTCTTTCATATCCGTAAGTTTAAATGGTTATTATGCGAACAAAAGGGCACATTGAAACTCGTTCTCGAAACGCTCTCTTGTGTAGTCTGCGAAGCGCTCGAACTTGCCACATTTTGCGAACTCCTTAGCATCTGCAATGAAGTTACACTCCTAAATGATGGACTTAGCTTGAACTTGCTCAAATCCGAACTCGAAGAACTCACGCATTCTTTTTTTATTAGTTGTTGCCATATTCTTTTCGCTTGCCGTGATGCGATAGGGCTTAATTGTTAATAATACAGTTTCTGAAGGTGTGTCTCACCTTTCTAATTCTGTTACAAAGATACAAAGAATATTTGAAATATGCAATAAAAAATCAAATCATTTTCTTTGCTTTAACGTCTTTTGGCTATAATAGTAGGCTTGATTACATTCGTTAACAGAAAATGGCTAGTTTTTCACTTATTCGGGTTTTGGAAATAACCCAAATGGCTCTTTTTGTGTCATATATAATATAATTTGTACCTTTGCACTCAAAAAGGAGGTTGATATGCAACTAAGATTTGATTGGTGGCGTTGGCTCGTTACCATATTGGTAGGTTTCTTCATCATGCTGATGATGTACGGATGCCGGACAACGAGATATGTAGAAGTGGAAAAGGTGGTGCGAGACACTACTACTTATGCTCACTGGGACTCAATTGTCAACGAAAGGGTCAAGCTTATTCGGGATAGCTTGCTATCTTACCATTGGGAGCAGACCGAAAAGCAGGTTAAGGATTCCACTTACATCAAGGATGATGTCAAGACAAGGGTAGATGAGAGTGGTAAGGTTCTATGTAAGGATTCTACTCATATAGAGATTAGATACAGGGACAGCAAGGAACTATCCAAGGTTCGTGATAGCCTTATTCATTATAAGGAGATAGCAGAGCGAGCGAGTATATACAAGGCTCAGAGGGATAGCATAAATAGAGAATTGAGTATCGCCCAGACCAAAAAGGAATATATTGAGAAAGACTTGGAGGGATGGGATTTGTTCTATTGGAAATTCGGTATGATTTCCTTTTGGGTCGTTTCCTTGATGCTGGTTACAATGATTTTCTTTCTCACGGTAAAATATAAGAAAAAGTTATTTTATTAGGTTGGTTTTTAGTTATTAAGGTTTTAGATTGGTTTAAGGTAACAACTTATGGAGCAGCTGCCAGTGATGGTGGTTGCTCTTTTTTTGTCTTGAAAATGCCTTAGAGTATTAAATGTTAAATTTGCAAGCGGTTTAATGTATTTGTAGTTTTATATACGTAACTAAAATTGTGTTGTGTGTTAAAAATGCGCAATAAGAGCAGAAGAACACATTAAAACCCTTGCAGTTTGAAAATAAATTAGTATCTTTGCAGCGTGCTTTGTTGGTGCTGACACGCTTACAAGAATCAATAAGATTTTCCGTGGCGAAAGCCACATCACGATAATCCTTACCTAGATTTCGGTGTCAGACGAATGAAGGGTAAGGATTTCTTTTTAGAATCCTTGTTTTGAGTCGAAACATTCTTAGATTGCTCTAGGTTAGCAATGGGCAATAATTGTTGGAGTAGGCGAAACACAGATAAGTTAAACAAATAAGGAAACGAGTTATTATGCATCAGATTAGAATTGGTATCAAGCAAGCTAAAATTGCACTAGGCGATAAGAATCGCTTGGTGGGATTTTGTTTTGCCTTAAAGATAAAATTTCTATTCCGTGCATCAGACCTTCATTTTAGATCTACAAACCAAGCAGCTAAAGTGATGGGCTACAACAAGAAAGATTTCAAACAATATTTGGATTTATCAGTTAAATTTGGATATTGTAGAATTGAAACTAACAAGTTCGGTGTGAAGAGAATCATAGCGAACAAGTTGCATGACAGTTTCCAATACAGTTACAAGACAAGACGCTGCGAGATAGCTAAACTTACCTTGCCTCAGTTGAGAAGTCTTTTGTGTGATGTCGTTGTGAGTAACAAAATCAATGTTATTGAAGATGTCTCCAATACGCATTGTAGAGCCGTCAATGGGAATACGATTAAAAGTGTACGTAGTGCCAAAAAAACGGAAGCTCGTATGTTGGAAAGACCATTCAATGAAAAGTACACAAGTTATTCATACACCAGCATGATGAAAGATACCTGTTCAACTAGATACCAAGTTGGGAAGACTATCAAAAAGCTTGTTAAGTCTGGTACGGTAAAAAAAATAGTCCAATGTACAGAAGTCGGAGTAGACGCATGTGCTTGTACTAACAATTGGCATTATTATGATGCGTTCGGAAATCTTATCATTATTTCGGCAAAATATCGAAAGGGTCAACTGCGATGCGCTAACAAATACAAAGTCCTAAAAAGCCAAGTATCTAAGTCGAAGAGTGGAACAAACCCAAAAATTATTGAGCGAAAGATGAAGTGGGTAAAAAATCGAACGTAATAATAGTAGACGAGAGAATCTATAAATAACCTGCGTGCGTAAGGGAGCTTGTAGAGTTAAGGGGAATATACGAAGTATATTTCACTTATGTATATAAACTACTCGTATGTGTTGTGAGGTTGATTAAAGAAACTAAGAAAAGAAAGAAGCTATGGGAGAAAGAAAACAGAAAGAGGGCGATGAGCACAGAAACGTTGCAAAACCAACTTATGAAGAGTTTGCAATGTATTGCTCGATGGCAGGTTTTATGAAAGACAACCTAAAGTGGCTTTATGGTCGATTTGATGATGTCGGATGGTTGCTGCCAAGCGGTAAAGTCCCTAAGAAATGGGAGGATTTGGTCAAGAAATGGAATTCCTTGAAGAATCCGAGCCAGACATACCGCAAGCATGGTTTCAAGTTCAAGACCAAGGAAGAAAAGATGCACGACTGCTATGAAGTGTGGACTGATGGTTCTGCGGTTCTTCGGACTGATACCAAGCGAAGAAAGTACACTGGTGGTGCTGCTTATGTGATTTTACACGAAGGCAAGGTGTATAAGCAGGGTAACTATGGAACAATTGACACGACAATAAGCCGTATGGAGCTTTTGGCAATCATCTGTGGTGTCGGTCATTGCCCGCAAGGTGCGGTTGTTAAGGTTCATAGTGATAGCCAATATGCACTTAAGACTTTGAGCGGTGTTTATTCTGCACACAAGAACTTAGACTTGATGGAGAAGTTTAGAAAGCATTCCGCTCATGTAGCACACATCACTTGGCGCAAGGTGAAGAGCCATACAGGAGTAGAGTACAATGAGCTTTGCGACAGATTGGCAAACGAAGGTAGAATAGCTGCCGAGATTAAGGCAGGGTTAAGAGTTAATTCAAAAGCTTAGAGAAATGAAGATACAGACATTTGAACTATGTGCCGGATATGACTCTCAACTGATGGCTTTGGAGCGACTGAAGAAGAAATATTCTGATTTCGATTACGAGTGTATCGGATGGTCTGAGATAGAGCCAAGCGCAATAACATTGCATAACGCTTGTTTTCCTAGTCTGTCCGGCAAGAACTTTGGTGATATGACCAAGATAGATTGGAGCAAGGTTGCTGACTTTGACTTGTTGACATACTCAACACCTTGCCAGTCTGTTTCGCAAGCCGGAAAGCAGAAAGGAATAGAGGAGGGAAGCAATACACGTTCCTCTATCCTTTGGTTTACAAGAAACGCCATTATTACCAAGAGGCCGAAATACCTCTTAATGGAGAATGTAGAGGCTTTGGTTCAAACAAAGTTTATCGGGTTCTTCAACAAGTGGCGCAAGGAGTTGGAATCCTACGGATATGTTAACTATGCTAAGGTGGTAAATGCAGCCGACTGCGGTGTTCCTCAGAACAGAAAGCGTGTCTTCATGCTCTCTATACGAAATGATGGTGATAAGATAGATTATCATTTTCCGAGAAAGACAAAGCTGAAGAAACATTTGGTAGATGTCTTGGAGGAAAATGTGGACGAAAAGTACTTTATGAGCGATGCTCTGCTATGTAAAGAGAAATTTGTGTCAAATGAATGGAAAGAGCCTATGAGTGCAGCTATAAGAACTCGCTCTGAAGGGAAGTGGATAAAAGGCGAAATACATAGTCCAAAGGTCGAGCTTGGAAAGAATATAGCCAATACCATTACATCTGCGAGCAAGGACTCCTTGGTTGTGCTTGGAGAGACAAGGTTGCGCATTAGGCGTTTGACTCCGAGAGAACTCTTCCGCTTAATGAACGTTGACGAAGAATATATAGACAAGATGCTTGAAAGTGGAGTGTCGAAGTCAAGTCTTCAAAAGGCTGCTGGAAATTCTATAGTCGTAGCATGCATGGAGAGAATATTCAAGGAACTTTGGTTTTCTGAGAGTAATGTTAAGGTCGCTGATGATGGTCAGCTATGCTTATTTTAAATATTGACGATATGATGTTTTTAAATATTAACGAGAAAAAGGAGAAAGCAAATGCTATCTCATACAAGATAGATGAGTACATCTGGGGACGAAAGGATTTTGTTACTGATTGCCCCTATGATGAGAAAGGCAGATATACCAATGCCATTAATAAAGTTGGTGATTTGGGCTGCAACACTTGTGAATGGCAGGTAAGACACAATCCAAGAGCGCAAGTTGTTATATGCTCCCATCCTAAGGTGGAGAAGAGCGAGATTAAGAAACTTTTTAAGAATATGTGATATGAATAAGGTGAAATTAAAGAATGATTACGAGAATGCTTGCAATGCTTACTTGAAGGCATTCTGTGAGAAGCATGAGTTTTACGGATTAGATAATACGGAGACATTTTGGATAGGTGGCCAAGTTGGAGGAATAGCCAATTGCGGTGATTTTACCTTCGATATGGCTACTATTGTAACAGATATTGAAAAGGAAGCTCCCGAAGAAGAGTTGTTGAAGTGGTACGATTATACTATTGAAGCTAGTGAGTTCAATCTGCCTATTCCAAACTTCGACCATTGGCTTATGGGGTGTCCTATAACACCAAGTAAATGGTTCGAGAATATGCGAGCAAAGCGTAAGGAGTTTGAGAATTTGTTGAAACAAGAAAACGAAAGGTTGAAACATGGAAAGAAGTAATCTTTTTAATCATTTGTTGAGGATATTTGATGAAGGTCTCAGTATGAAGACTACCGAACTTGAATATGGTACACTTGAAGTTACTGTAGAGAATCGAAGCCAAGACAAGAAAATCACATTCTTAGCAAAGGGCATGGAGGATGCCAAGCAGAAAGCAGCGGAATGGCAGGTTGGACAAATGCTCTTGAATTGCGATGATTTCGAGGAGATTGTTATGTTCTTGGCTCAAAGAAAGAAACTTAAAAAGGAAATGGCAAATGGATAAGAATTTTAGAAGTTGCTTTTGTTGCATCCATTTCTTGGAAATACAAAATACAAGTACAGGAAATGTCTTGAAATGCAAGAAAGGTAGCACTACGAAAGTACAAGGGAAGAGACTGACAGAAATTGCTGCAAGGTGCAAAAACTACAAAGCGTAAGGCACACGTTAAAGAACATAGTAAGACGAAATTAAGGATAAAGGTGATAGTAGAAAGAGTGTTTGAGAAAGAGAAAAATGTAAAAAGTTTAAAATAAATGGTAGAAACTATATTAAACAATTAAAATACATTAATAAAATAAAGAAACACATTAAAATGCTTGCATGTTTTGAATATTCTTTGTATCTTTGCATTGCAATTACGAAATAAAGGTTATTAATTTGAAAAGGTGAGACACACCATAAAAACTGGGAATGATGACAAAAAAGGAAATAATAAAACAATGGTTGGATGAGCCGAAAGTGAGATATTGTAATAATTCTAATTTCACTTTGGGTTATGGTGATGGCTGGGATTGGGTTAAAGATGTTCTACGACCAGCTATCACGAAGAACGCTATGTTTCTCAGATTCTTGGAGTATGGTTTCCGTGAGATAGAAGAGTTTTTGAAATCAAAAACCGGAAAACCGAGCGAAGAGGATTGTTCCTTGTATTCTGTTGGATATAAGGATGGTGTCAATGATGCCATGATTGCAATTAAGAATAGATTTGAAAATTTAAAATAGGAGGTTAAATGGATTTAGGAAAGGCGATTAAGACAATGAGGGTAAGCAAGGGCTTGACCCAACGACAACTTGGTAAGGCTATCGGTTGTAGTGAGACAAATATGTTGTTTATGGAGACCGGAAGAACGTTTCCACGTAAGAGTAAGATTGATGCAATATGCAAGGTATTGGAGATTCCGATGTCTTATTTGTTGATGTTCTCTATTACACCGGATGATATTCCCGAAGATAAGCAGAGTTTGTATACAAGCATCGTTGAGCCGATGCGTAACGAATTTATTAGGGAGTTGTTGCGATGAAGAAATGCTATTATTTTGTGGCTAAGTATGTCAAGAATGGCATAACATGTACATGTACAGGTACACAAGAGACGATTGAAGGCTATTTTGATTTTGTCAGTGCAGGAAATTTTATAGCACAGAATCATAATATTGATTACAAGGACGTAATTGTAACTTTTTGGTCTGAGATTAATTCAATAATGTTAGATAAATATAGGGAAACATTAGGAAAGCAGAAAAATGGTTGAATTCGAGTATGAAGGCAGTATCATTTTGAAAAATTACGATTTCCATTTTATGCCTTGTGTAGGGGATAAAGTCGTAATTAACAATCTTACATACAAGATTAAGTCTCGTGTGTTCAAGTGCCAAGGAAAGACAGTTAAAGTTGTTTTAAAAAAGGTTGATAATGAGAATACGAATAGTTAAATATGTTTGTGCCGATGGAGTAGAAAGAGGTATCTTGGAGTATCGCAACCATTGGTGGGAGAAGTGGGAGCCATTGCATCAGGAAGGCAAGCTGGCTTATGTCTCATATATGGGAACGAAACCATATAAGTCATTGCAGGAAGAGTGCTTTGATGTACTTGGGTTGAATGAAGAACAGATAAAGGTTCGTGAACAGATGTCCCGTTATATCTTGGATGCCGAAGAGGTATACATTGGTGCAAGAATTGGTAACGAATATCGTATCGGCTATGATGTTGATAATGATGAGAGTTTGGAAACGCTTAGGAATTTGGAGGAATAGTTATGTTCGGAAAGATTTTTTCGGTTAAGACCGATATTGTATATCGTAGAGAAGAGAGTTTGAATCTCTTCGATGGCAAGAAGAAACTTGATAAGGTGGTGTCCGGTCGGGTATTCAAGGAGCAAATCAAGTTCTTTGGTTTTACCATCAGAACAAAGTTTTTTTATCAGATTTGCTGTCCACAAGTCAATATGAATGATACTCATGAGGCTTGCACATTGAATCGGGTCGAGGATTTGGTGAGAACGGAGTGCTATAATAAGGTAGTAGAATATTCAAACAGAAAGCATCATGCCTAGTGTAAATTGTTTCCGAAGAGTCTTATTGAACGTAGGTGGTAAGAAGATAATTATCAGTGTTCCGAATGGAATGACCGAAACAGAAGTAAACAAGGTTATGGTTATTACTAGAGGTTATCTTCAGCAATATGTCTATGTTGAAATGGTGTTGGCAGAGTGCTTCATGCAGAAAATCGAAAAGAGTATTCTGAAGAAGAAATGCGTTAGGTTTGAAGTTAAGAAGAAGTGGGTAGACTGCAAGAAGAACCTTCGCAAGGTGATTAAGTATTATGACGCTTATGTTCCTAATGCAGATTTCAATAACGAATTCGCAATGACGTTCTATGACAAGATTAGTGAAGACTTATACAAGTTGCGAGATAAGCTTGCGGTGAGGTTACAGAACTTAGGAATTGGTGAAAAATCGGGAGTTTATGCAAATGCAATCATCCTGTACAATCTGACCAACCTTTGTTTGGGAACTTACGAGAATATCATCCGTAAGCTGTTTGAAGAATTGCACGTTAACTTAATGCAAGCGTTCAAGGACTTTGCTCCTATCTTGGCCTTTGAAAATTCTTATGATTTCATGGCATTAGTGATGGATAAGGATTTCAAGAGATTGGCTGACCATTTGATGACAAAAGAAATTCTTTCTTATTTCGATAAGGTAAGAAAAGGTGTCTTTGACGAACAGACTTTGAATGAGGCGGCTATCAACGCAACGGAAGACCTGAAGGACGATGAGAAAGATTTACAGCGAACTTACATAGGAATTAGTGACTTTATGAAGAGTGGCTATCCTTTGGAAAGAACAACAACCAAGAAAGTTAGCTAATGAAGATAGAGTCAAGCGATTTTTTGCCTATAGGTAATGAATTTCAGAAAATCTTCGGAGTAAGCTTTGGAAAGTTCGTTGATATGCGGTTTCTTTTAGCAAGAAAAGAGTTGGTCTTCAATTTGCTGAAGTTCACAGATTGGCTTGAAGAGTGCTATCCGGATGAGTGTTCCATTGATGGAGTGAGTTATAATGAGGTAGTCGAGCGAAAGTTTGGCAACCGAGGTGTTAAAATGATAAAGAAGATGATAGGATGAAGTACATGGGTAGTAAGGCTAGAATCGTGCATGAAATATTGCCGATTATGCTGGACAAAGAGCATGATACGTTTGTAGATGCTTTCTGTGGTGGCTGTAGCGTTATTGAGAACGTTCCGGACACGTATCGAAGGATTGCCAACGATAAGAATAGGTATCTTATCGAAATGTGGAAGTATCTTCAGAATGATGGGTTTGTCTTCAACCATATTAGTAAGACGTTGTATAACTTTGCAAGAGACTGCTATCACGGAAAGAATAAATTCTTCACAGAAGCAGGTGTCGGACTAATTGGCTTTATGGCGAGCTTTAATGGACGTTTCTTTGATGGTGGCTATAGCGGACATAATGTTGTCGGCAAGAACGGAAAGGCAAGAGATTACATAAGGGAGCAGATAGAAAATACAATGCGTGATGTGCCTCTTCTCAAAGGTGTCGAGTTTTATAGCGGCAGTTATGATGAACTTGTGATACCGGATAGGAGTATAGTGTATTGCGATTTGCCTTACAAAGCTACGAAAAAGTATGATGTATCAAAGAATTTCGATTACGAAAGATTCTATATATGGTGCATGGAAATGGCTAGAAGAGGTCATAAGGTATTTATCAGCGAGTATCAGATGCCCCAAGAGTTCAGATGTGTTTGGGAAAAGGAAGTAACAAACTCTCTTAACCCGAATATAACAAAGAGACCAGTCGAAAGGTTGTTTACAATTGATTAGAAAGAAGAAATGAAAGAAACTTATTGCTTGGAAGATACGCTTTACAATACAAAGCGTTACTTCACGTTTGAAAATGGCGTAGTATCAGGAACAGAAGTTGCACAGGAATACTTTAATATTTTTCTTGATCTTGCAAGTCGGCTTGGCTATAAGGTAGTGAAATTATGAAAAGGCGGGTAAACAAGGATTGTCCGTTCTCGGCAGAAGAATTGGATGAGTTCAGAGCAGCCTTATATAATGTGAATACATCTTTTCACTGCTGTAATGCAGCTCCGGTAGACTGGGCGGCAGGATGGCAGCGGAATGATATAAGAAAGACGAGGTAGGAAAGCCATAATCTACCAAATACCCACGTGCCAAAGCCGTGTGATGCCTTGCGTGGGGGCATGATGATAAACTAGGAGTCGCACGGCTTTATTTGAATGTTTCATAACTACAAATAGCCTATCGCTAATGGTTGTTCCCTTGGGCAGGGAGATAGTTAATACCGCATCGTAAGATGTGAACACTTAAAATTTGCCGACAACCATTGGCACTTTAATTATAAAACAGGTGAAAGTTCTTGCCGATTTCCTTGCATATATGAAAGAAATTTCGTATCTTTGCAAGTGAATTTCGGTGAGACACACCTTTCAAAAACTGGTTAAAATTTAAGAATATGATTTCATACAAGTACAAGCTATATCGGACGAAGAAGACGAAGCATTTGGATAAGATGCTCCGTGAGGCTTGCTATGTTTGGAATCACGCTCTTGCCTTGCAGAAGAGATACTATAAGCTGTATCACAAGTACATTCCAAGATTTACTATGTATAAGCATTTCTCTAAGTGTTATAAACCAACATTGCTTAATTGTCAAACAGTTAGGGAGGTGTTGGATAGATTGGATATATCTTACAAGCGTTTCTTTAAGCATGATGCGAAGCGTCCACCAAAATTTAAGAAAGCAATAGAATTTGGTTCATTTGCCTTTCAACAAAATGGCTATTCCCTTAGTGGAAACGAGTTTGTGATAAACAAGATAAAGAAGTCATTTAAGTTCTCTCTGAGCCGTCCCTACGATGGCAAGGTCAAGAGGGTGTCGGTCAAGCGAAACAAGTTGGGCGAGTACTTTATCGTCCTTTGCTTAGACAAGCAAGCCGAGTCTTACGGAAAGTCACATGATGGTGCATCCGTGGGCATCGACTTTGGATTGAAGAAGTACATGACTTTGAGCGATGGGCGTGAGATTGATAATCCTCAGTTCCTTAAAACTGACTTGTTGGAGCTTAGACGCAGGTCTCGCAACCTCTCGAAGTGCAAGAAGGGCAGCAATAACCGCAAGCGCAAGAAGCTGGAGTTGGAGCGATTGTATCAAAACATCGTGAACAAGCGTTCCGATTTCCAGTGGAAGATGGCGCATGAGTTGTGCAAGCGTTATGACTTGATTTGCTTGGAGGATTTGAACTTGGAGGGAATGAAGCGTAATTGGGGACGCAAGATGTCTGACTTGGCTCATGGTGATTTTGTCTTGAAGTTGGAACACGTTGCGAAAAAATATGGCGTTCAGGTTCATAAGATTGACCGATTCTTCCCTTCGAGCCGCCTTTGTACTTGTGGTTATAAGAATGATAAGCTGTCATTGAGTGATAGGGTTTGGACTTGTCCTATTTGTGGTGCAGTTCATCCTAGAGACCTCTTTGCAGCTGAGAATATACTTCGGCAGGGCATTGCCGAATTGGGTAGTGGTAGTAAGCCGTCCGAGCAATCGCAAGGGTGCAGCCACGTTAGTCACCCAACAATTCCTTGCAAGTAGCGAGGGAGTATGTCAAACCAGGTCACTGGGGAGGTGTTGACACCAACAAGGGTTTAAATCCCTTGTCATCCACTAATTTTAAAAGGTTAAATTATGAATGAGTATTGTGAGAATTTGATTTCAAATGGATTTCCTAGCTGGATAGTAGAGGAGGCTTATAAATTTACAATTGAGCCTTTGAAATCAACAGAAGGCTTGGTAGGAATTGATAAGGAAAATAGTGAGCTATATAGAAATGTCATTATCGCAGCCTACATTGAGGGTGCTAGTGCTACATTGTTAAAAGTGCAAAGATATTATGGCGGTGAGGAACATAGTTAGACAATGGAACGAGGCAACAGAAGGATATTCGTACCGCTTCAAAGGTGGAGATATTTTCATCCGGTTGGTTAAGGTTGAAGGTAGTTATGAGTTACGTAATCCTATAGGCTATAATGTTAGGGTTATCAAGTGCAAAGACTTGGATGAAGCGGATGCAAAAGCCAAGGAAGTGCTAGAAGCGTTTTTTGAAGACAAAGTTAACATAAAAGTTATTTGATTATGGACTTAGAATTGTTGATTGATAAGATAGACTTTAGTCAAGGTGCAAGGCAGGTAGCCAAGCAAGCCTTGGAGTTGGGAATGAAATATCAAAAAGAAGGTGCTTGGCATTCTGTTGAAGAGCTGCCTGAGTATAACAGACGCATTGTCGGTCTGACCAAGGTTCGCAAGCGTTTCAAGCATCTGAATTTCTTAGGCGAGGAATGGTGGAATAGGTTCACGAAATCAAACGCCATCTATAAATGGGCTTATGTGGACGATTTAGTTTGATAGTAATCGTAGAAATCCATAATGCTATTTTGTTTTAAATGTTTGCCCCATCACTATATATAATAATGTAGTGGTGGGGATTTTTGTGTTAACGTCAGTAAATTATTGGTGTTATGTGTTATGATATATTAAAGAATAAAAGAAACACATTAAAAAGTTTGCATATTTCAGATATTCTTTGTATCTTTGCAATGTAATTAAGAAACAAGGTTACTAATTTTAAAAAGGTGAGACACACCATAAAAACTGTAAGAAGAAAGTGGAAAAGAATAATGTTTATGTAGAGGTGTTGGCAAAGATTGCCAGCCTCATGGGTAGAACAAAGGAGTCTATCCAGATGTCGTCTTCAAATACTCATACGAGTATTACGATGTTTGCTGAAAATAATAGCAAGATTATTGGAAATTGGTATTTTGATGCTTCCGATAGCAAGGAGTTGGTGGATGCTACTTTCAATGGTCTGAAGGCTTTGGTTGAGTCTCTTGAGCACAATAAGAGCAATGACGGACAAGCAGCGTAAGTACATAGAAACTCTTATCAAGAAAGTGTTTCGTAATGCAGATTCGCAGAGCGAAATACTTTCCAGATTGGATAGGGTTAAGATTTCAAGCCATCAAGCTTCAGTAATGATACATGCATTGAAGTTAGAGTGCAATATCGGTCGCTCCGTTCCGGCATATATGTTAATGGCAAACAATCTAAATTCAAAAATGGATGAGTTCTTTAGTATATTAGGGTACGATGAATGACGTATTCTTCAAGAAGAAAAGAAGTTGATATGAAAAAGGTAATTATGATAATAGCCGTTGCCGCCATTTTGGTAGGTTGTAAAGGTAAGGGTACAAGAGTCCAAATCTCGGATTCTGTTGACAAATTCAAGGTCGAGAAATTGTTTGTTGTAGATAGTATAACAGTGTACAGGTTTTATGACAATGGAAATGCTATCTATTTCACTAACCGGAAAGGTAGGGTAGATGCGACCCATTCCGAGTACAATCCGGTTACTCACACATACAATGACGAGGTTAACGAAACTTTATGTGAAGGAGACTGAAAAATGGAAAAGAGATTAACTAAGGAAGAGTTCCTTAAGGACTTATGGCATCCTGCTAGCGAAATGCCTGATAAAAATAGAACATGTTTGGTAAGAGTTGTTTATCATCCTAATCATGGGATGTTTCAAGATGAAGAAAGAATAGAACAATCATCTTTTCACGATTTTGGATGGTATGATTACGATTCCAAATATATTGGAACTAATTATGATATTATTAGCTGGCTCTATATTAGTGATTTACTTCCAAAGAAAGGAGGTAAACAATGACTAAATGGTACTCTGCAAAAGAAGCTCCAAACTACGAAGAATGGATTCTTACAGAATGGTATGATGGAGACGATGGAGGTCTTAAGTACGAAGCTGATTATCTTTACTCTTTTGTTTATTGGAAAGATTATGTAAAGAGAAACAACATCACAAAGTGGTGTTATATTAAAGATATAAAAGATTAGGTATATGAAAGTACTTAAGAAGATTTTTGGTGAGCATGTTTTCGATAATCGAAATAAAGGCTTGTAGTGTTAGTCCGAATTTAAAGAGGAGGTTTGATTATGAAATTATCTGAAATAGAATTAGATTTTTTGTATGAGAAATCTGCCGAGTTGTTTAGAGATAAAGTAAAACAACGAGGGGAAGATTATGAACATGATAATAGATGCGCTTGCCAAAATGGTGTTCGCAGAACTCATCTACGAACTCTCGCAAGAGAATCTATAGAAGATGTTAAGATTTTAATTGAAGAACTACGTAATAATGGTTATGAAGCTTAATAAAATGGTTTTTGACGATAAGAAAATAGAAGAAGCTGCAAGAGGAGCAGCAGACTTGTATGAGCAAGATTTGCCTATGATGTCTTATGATGAAGACACAGAGGTTGATGGTCAGCATCACTTCTGCCAAGAATTTGGCGCAGAGTTGTTTAAAGATGGTGCTAAGTGGGCTATCAATGAGTTTTTGAAGAATTTATGGCATCCAAATGCAGAAGAGCCAGATAAGAGCAAGAGCGATATTATTACCCTTGGTTTTGATAACGATGCTTATCTACAATTTAAAGAATCCATTCTTTGGAATGAGGAATCTTGGAGACATTCGATTAGCAGATGCCAAATCATCAAATGGGCTTATTTATCTGATATACTGCCAAAGCAGGAAGGAGGTGAACAATGAAAACATTTGTCTTTGATGTTATGCTCAACGGAAGATTTGTCTGCACATTGAAGTATAAATATTGTGCGCTCTTCCCGATAGATTTTGAAGATTTAACAAAGTTCATCCTCAAAAAGAGACCCACTTTGAGAGGAAAGGACTATAGAATAGTGTTTTGATTATGAAAGAGTTTGAAGTTGGAGAAAGAGTAACTCTTGAAGTTACTGAGACTGATAAAGAATCTTGCAAAGGGTGCTTCTTTGATAGTAAGAAGTTTTGTGAAATATGGCAGCTATACCCTTGTAGCATCAAAGAACGCTCAGACCATAAAAATGTAATTTTTAAAGAAGTTAAGGAGTAAAGAGATATGTTATACGAAACAAAACAGGGAAGTAAGGCTTATGAATACATTAAAGGTATTCTCGATGCTGAAGAGAAAGAGTATCAAGCCTACATGAAAAGAGTGGAAGAAGCCGTAGGCTTCGAGTTTGAAAAATGGCAAGGTTTTCAGCCTAACAGAACTCTCTCAAGAGAGTACGAGGTTACTGCTATATGGGTTCTTTCTGAGCGTTACGATACGCTAGATAAGAAGGTGTGGAAGAAGATAGACGGTGTAAAATTGGAGGACGGTTACTATGTATGCATTGCGCCTAACAAGCGTAGTAAGCAAGGTAAGGCAATAGCAGCAGTACTTACATCATATAAATCCTTTACTCATCATTTCAAGATATTGAAGGAACTGAATATCGAAGTTCCGCACGTCAGCCGATTCTCCATCACCCAGCTTTTACGTCACAAAGAACGCATTTTCGTTTACTTCGATGATAGTATTAGAGCTGAGAAGCAAAATCCAGACTTCGTGGAAATCACGATAGGTGAGTATGAGGATTTCATTAATAGCAAAGATTAAAGCGTATGGCACAGAAATATATTGAAGATGACTTTGTGATGACAAGAACAGAGCCAAACAACTTTACACCAAATGGTGTTGTTTGTAAGTTTGTTGACTATGAAGCAATAGATAAAGTGTTAATAAGATCGATTAATGGCATTGATGGATTTATTGTAGAAAAAGGTCAGTTTGTTCCTATTCCTCTTACCCCATCCATTCTAGAGAAGAATGGATGGGAGCATAAGGACGATATATATTTCAAGGAATTTCCACACCGAAAGCTTGTAATCATGGATGAGAATGCATATATAATCAATGAATGTTGTTCGATGTTTCTTTGTCCAGTCAAGTTTGTTCCACAACTCCAGCACCTTCTCTTCGGTCTTGGTCTTAATCACAAAATGGAGGTGTAGGTATGGAGGTAGTAAAAATAACTAAGAAAGTCTACAAAGCGGTAGGGTGTGAAAAAGGATACTTCTTTGGGACGTTTGCTCATTTTAAGGAGTTGCGTGAGAGTTCTAATTTGTCAGTACAAAAGACTTGCTTTTGCTGTGGGCACAAATTCCAACCAGAAGATTTTATTTCTTTAGCGTGTTTTGACAAAGGCATGGGAAACAAATTTCTTTGCCAAAAGTGTAAGGATATAGCATTAAAAGATTTAGGTGATAAAAACATCTATTTAGATTAACATAAATAGAAGTATGAATGCAACAGAAGCAAAGAAGACACTATTTGAGATTAGAAAAAATCTTATTGACGATAAGCAGAAGCATGCTATTTGGTTAGCAATCAAAGCTATTGATTATTGTATAAGATTGAGGAAAGGATATTAACAGATAGTAATATGAAAGCAAGTGAGTTGATAGAGCATTTAAAATCTTACATTGACATCACGGGTGGAGATTGTGAAATGCTTGTATTTGACAAAGCAGAAGGTGTTTCTTGTGATATTAACGATACTACCAGTGATGGCGATTATGTGTTTCTGCACATTTCATCTGATAAATACACAACGAAGACACCAGAGTAACCAACCATCCCTTATGGGATATAAATATAAGGAATATGAAGGAATTAAGAAAGAAAACATTTAAAAATGGTGTCGTGTATTGCCTTCAATTAGAAGATGGCTTTCTAGTTGAAACTACAGACACGTTCTTACCTTATTACACCAAAGATGCAATAGGCAGACATCAAAACAAGCTTGATAACAATGAGCTTGGCGACCGTACAGAACGTTGGATGATTGGAGTATCTACAATGAGTGGGTGTCCAGTAAGATGCAAATTTTGCGCTACAGGCAACATGAAACGTTATCGCAATCTTACGGCAGAAGAAATTGTAGAGCAGGTTGAATTTGCCGTCAATAAGGCAGGTGCTGACCCAAGCAAAGCAAAAGAGTTTAAAGTTAACTATACTCGTATGGGCGAGCCATTTCTTAATATTGATGCAGTCAAAGAGGCTATTCGTATTATTACGGAGAAATATCCTAATACTCATCATTATGTATCAACGATTGGTATTAAGGGTAGTGATTTCTCTTTCATTAATGGAAATATCACATTGCAGATTAGTTTGCATTCATTTGATGATGACAAGCGAAATTGGTTGATTCCTTATAAGAACAAAATGACAATTAAGGAGTTGGGACAGATTCGCACAGAAAGCAATCTGAAGACTACAATCAATCTTACACTTGTTGACACTTCTGATTTTGATGCAGAAAAGCTGAAAAAATGGTTTGATAAGGAGCATTTCTTCGTGAAGTTGTCTCCTATTAATGTGAATAACATATCAGAGAAAAATCACCTCGGCAATGGTGTTGTAGAAGGAATTAATTTAGTATGAAAAAGGGTATTTTCAGATATAGAATTATCACAAATCTGAATTGCAACATGAACGAAAGTACAGGAGTAAACGGAAATTGTTACTTCTGCTACCAAAAGTTTAAGTCACCATTGCGACTGGATTGTGATAAGATGGAGGAAACTTTGAAGAAGGTTGGTGTTCTGAAAAGAGCAACTATCATGGGTGGTGAGAGTTTACTTAACCCAGAATTGGTAAAGATTGTAAAGATAGTCAGCAACTATACGTCAGATGGTATTTGTCTTGTTACAAATGGAATACTGCTTAATGAGGACATCATCGTAGCATTGAAAGATGCTGGATTAACTGAGGTTGCTATCAGTGTGTCTTCTATCGAGCAGTACGAAAGACGTAGAGACATGGTACTTCAGTGTAAAGAGATTATTCCAAACACAAGAATAAACATTCCTAAGTGTAAGGAAAGCTTGAATCCACAATTGTTGGAAACAATACTGGAAGATGGCTTCTATAGCATTGTTTGTGAAGATTTACAGGCTAGATATGGTGAGATAAGACTCCCAAAAGGTTCTGTAAAGGTTGGCGATGACGGGTATGGATTTTACGATTACAAGTGGAATGGTCATACATTTGGAGTATTTGGCAATTATGGGAAGTACAACCGAAGTGATATTATCGTAACTCCTCTTGGAAATTTCTGCGATTGGGAAAAGTACTGCAAGGCCGTTAAGAACAATGAACTTGTAAGAAGAAACAATCATATTGATGATGACAAAATTGTGCATTGATTTCGGGAGTGGCTATAATCCAAAGACTGGATATAAAACTTGCGATGTAACAACCCTTCCACAATTGGACTTCCTGTATGATGGAAAAGATGAGATTGTCGGACTAAGAGAAAAATCAGTAGATGTATTCTATCTAAGAAACGTTGTTCATCATATCCCAGACTTACAGAGAACCTTCACAACCTTGAAGAAGTATCTGAAGGTAGGTGGAAAGCTGGTTATCATTGACTGCAATCAAGGTCATTACAAGACAAATGTATTTCTTGACAATTTGTGGTATAGATTTGTTGGCAACAACCACGAAATCTTTATCAGTAAACAGTATAGAGATTACATCAATGTTTTGATCAAGTTAGGCTTTAAGCAATTATATTATAAATCATTTAAAGAAAAGGAGATTACTAAGTATGAATGCAATTAAGAATCAATTGGAAAAGATGGGTTACGATTATGCAGTAGCAATCGCAACAAAGGCTGAAATTGAGAATGGAGCTGCTTGTGGTCAGCTCGCTATTATTTGTGAGTAAGTAATTAATCACCCTCTCCTGTAAAAGGGAGAGGGTAAAAAGAAAAGAATATGAGATTAAGTGAATATAAAGCAGGTACTATCTTAGTTGCTAATGATGGTAAAGTGTTTATCCATGATGGCTTTGTTAACGCTGATGGATATGGTGTGATAATTGGTGAGGATTCTGATGGAATGATTCAGAAATCCAATGGTATTGGCAATTGGATGAAGTGTCACATTAAAGGTGTTGCGACAAAAGAACAGATTAGTGGGTTCTTTGCCAAGGTTCGTAAAACACAGAAAATTATCAATTACTAAGGAGGGTAAAAAAAAGAGAATATGGATTTAGTAATTACAATATTAGGTTGGATTGCATTAGGCGTTATATCTGCTTATCTGTTAGCAATAGTAGGTAAAATAATCTTTGATGCTGCAACCGCTGATTATAAGTTATACAAGCATGTAAGATTGTGTCGCAAAAGATTGCTAAGACAGCGATATGAAGATTACGCTTGGCTGTTATTCCAGTTAGAGAAAGATACGGAAGTTTTCAATCTTACTCATAACACAAGAGATTGGACTTTTGAAGATTGGAGAGAATTTTATCTTAAAAAAGCAAAGGAGGATAAGCAATGAGTAAAGAAAAAGCTAAAGAATACATTAATAATTCCATTGAGATTTTGAACTCTATGAATTGGCTTATAAATACTCAGAGAACTGAAGCTATAATGTATTTAGATAAAGCACTTAAAGAGTTGGAGGATAGAATATGATAAGAGAAGAAGTAGAAAGGAATATAGAAAAATGGCGAGAAATCTCCAGACCTTTTATAGATAAAATGGTCAAATTAAATGTAAGACGCGATGAGTTACTTCGAGAAATGGAACAACTTCAAGAAGACTGTATTAAAGCCTTGCCTGTTAAAATCGGAGATAAAATTATGGATGAAGATGGGCGTGTGGGTTGGCTTTCCAAAATAGTTCCTTATCGTTCACCATCGGAAAGGTTTATGAGGTCAACATTACAATTGACTCTCTTCTTCCATATGGAGAAAAAAGATGGTACTCGTGACACTCATGAGGTTTATGTTCATGGTCTCCCAATCAAACTATAACTAATATGACAAGAGAAGAATTACAAAATAAACATGGCGATGCTATCTGTGAGTATTGCAACAAGAACATTATTTCAAAATATAACATCGGCATAGGTGGGCTTTGCGAAGGGCAGTATTGCGAGGAAGCACAAGATGGCTACGCAGCAGAAAATAACATAGAGTTGGAGGATTAATTATGATTCAAAAGCAGTCATGGAAGGATGAAATCAGAATTTTAATAACTGATGAAGAAAATCTTGGCTCAGTTCAAATATCTATTCCGTCATATGTTAGTGATATTTTCGGCAAAGCTGATGCTCTAATATATGCACTCTTTGTTGATGATGCTCATAGAAGATGTGGCGTTGCAAAACGTCTGTTACAACTTGCCGAACAACAAGCTAAGTTAAATGGAGTGAAAATAATCGGGTTGGAATTTAATAAAGATGAATCCGAGAGTTTTGTTTTCGAATGGTATCTGAATAATGGTTATAAGCCATTTAATAAGGAAAGTAATTTATTAATTAAAAAAATATAGTATTAGTTATGTCATGGTTAGCAGTAGATAAAGGTGGCTGTGAACATATTTTTGCAGAAAAACCTTGCAGAAATGAAAGTAATACATTATGGATTTGCTCTGTCGTATATTTATATGGGCAGAGGTACGCAAATACCGGTTGCTGTTACCTTCCTAAAGGAAGCATTAAGAAGCTCATCGGAAAAGAATTGTCTTGGAAAGATGAGCCTGTCGAACTTAAAGGAGAATAAGTAATGAATGAAAAGATTCAAAAATGTCAAACTTGTTATTATGATAATAGGTGTTATTGGCAAGAGTTAGCAGACCATATTCCTATGGATTGCAATGACTATAAAAAGAGGGATAGGAAATGAGCAAAATGAACGTCAAAAAGTCTCTTCTAGATGTTGTTAAAAGCAATAACTTAGAGATACTAAAAATAGATTTATTCAATGATTTTGAGTTGTTCGTAAGGGAAGGCACTAGGGAACGTAATGAGTATTGCAAGACTTATGCAACATTAGACGATTTGGATTTTGATGTAGAGGCTTTCTTGCTTAATGATGAAGTACGTGGAATTGTATACTGCCAAGATAAAGACACAAAAGAACCAGTGTGGATTGAACCTTGGAGTGACGAATGCTATTCTTGGTGGCAGATTAGTAGAGTTCCTGCCTTCTATAAGGATAGACTTAAAGATTTAAATATGAAAAAATATGAGTAAAGTATCGGCACTAACAATTATTGATGATATGATTGAAAACTATACTAGAATGATGAACGCAGGAAATAAGAAAGTTCTTGTAGTTCACGCTAGAAGTTTTCTAAAACTAATCAAGCAAGAGTTAGAACTTAAAGAAGAATAGTTATGGCAAGAATATTCGAAGTAAATATTAGAGTTACTATTGATTCTAAGTGCAATGATAGTGACGATAATATTATAGAAGAACTTATGTATGGAGCAGATAAATATTTCTATCCATATTGTTGTAATAATGAACATATAGAGCATACTAATAGTACTGCTCATAAATTAAATAAAAAATGAAAAGTATGCACGAAGAATTTATAGGAGCAGGAGTAGCTAACTTGTTTATTGAACGAATGAAGTTAGAAGGATGGTTGCCCATTAAAGAGTATTTCAAGATGAAAAAACTTGGAATTGAGCTTGATTGGGTAATGGTTCTTACTATGGAGTATGATGGATTTATCGCAATACCAATGGTAGCAGAATATCGTGTTCCACATAAAGATAGTGGGCGAAAATCTGGTTGGTATAAAGACGAGATTGATAATCCAAACAGGAGAATTGATGATTGGACTAATGTAATTATGTTCAAGCTTATAGATAAGCCTTATATTGACGGAATAAGAGATTCTATTCTTGACAAATATAAAGAGGTTGAAGGTATTACAGATACTGATGCTTATAATTTATCTTTTAATAAGGCTGTTATTAAGCAATGTAATGGAATTAAATAATTATAGCTTATGAAAATAGAAAATATCAAGTTCAAGGCTAAACGTCTTGACAATGGAGAATGGGTTGGGGGTTCACTTACATACTCTCAGGGAACGGCATTTATCCATCGTAAAGAAAGTGATGAAGATGATAGATGTTATTTAACTCCTTACGAAGTAATTCCAGAAACGGTCTGCCAGTTCACAGGAATAATGGACGAAGACTGCAATGAAATTTGGGAAGGCGATATTGTGCGTGATACCGAAGACCTTATTGGTATAGATAATCTCTATGAGGTAGTTTATATTGAAGAAGAAGGAAATTTTGCCTTCAAGAGTTTAGATAAAGTTGATAATTACGAGCCATTTGTTAATTTATTTAATGCTTGTGTTGTTGGCAATAAATTCGATAAGGAGAAGTAGCGTATGAATTACAAAAAGGTACTAACGAGATACATTCAAGGAAGGCTGTCGGAATTATCTAATGTTGACGCTTATGAACCAAACAAGTTAACATTAACTAATCTGTTGTGGTTTCTTGGCAAGGCTACCAGTAATGAAGTGATTGTCGCAAAGCTTAAAATCATGGTTGATGCAGACATTAAAAGAAAGAAATATCTAAGTAGATACGATGGTAATGAATCATTATACGATGATGATTATTCCAAGGCGGTAGGCACTATCGGAAAGAAATGCTTGTCGTATTTACGAAACTGCAAGATGCAAATAAGGCAAGCCAAGAAGATTTAGAAGATCCGGAATGATTATTGGTGGTCAAGAAGATATTGGTATAAGTTGGGGTTTGACCAATTGTGTTCTAAATGTCATCGAATCACCAAGGCGATAAATTTAACTAAAAAGAAGTAGCGTATGTGTAGATATTTAAATGTTACTATCGGTGAGAAGGAGTTTGATGAAATCAAGCAAGGCAAGGTAAAAATATTATGTTTACCTTGCATACCACGTTGGTGTCATACTCTTATTGATGGTGTAAAGATAGAAGGTGAACCAAATCAAATAAAAGTCAAAATGATTAATGGCGAACCTCATATTCAGTATGGGCGTTCCATATACCATATCTTTAAAAAAATTGATTATGTCCAACTTTTCTGTAGGGTAGGTTCTCAAACAAGAGTTCTAAGTAAGGATTGCGCAGGTTTCAGTATTGAGACTACTCAAACGAAAAAGGGAAATGGTTTTATCGAGTATAAGCCAAAAAACTTTGTTGTTCATCTAAAATAATATGACGTATGAATATAGCAATTTTATATCTTAGTATGAGCTTTATCTACATCTTGCTTGTTTGTTTGGATGGAGAAGATGTTAAGCCAAAATGGAAGCAATGGCTAGCTGACGAATTAGGCATCAAACCGAAGATAGAGGTTAGATACATAAAGCCACAAGTTATTAAGCTTCATTCAAGAGTTGAAATGTCATACTTTGATACGCAGTATTATGGTCGTGATAAATCGGGCATGGAGCAATTGAAGAGAAGAGCAATAGAAAGTGTGTACGATGAAATTCTTAAGGGAATGAAGAAAAACGGATTGGTTTCCATTTCGCAATATAATGACATTTATAGTAATAACACTATTTATGAGGGGACATGTGAAATTTATAAAAACAAGTAATGTATGAAGATTAGACAAGCTAAGAAAATTATGAATATGATGGAGAGAGGAACGGACACACGTTACTTCGATTCCAAATATACATTTAAGAAAGAGAGTAGATTCATTCCTAGATTAAAGAATCTCTATCAGAAAGCAACTATCAGATGGAATAAGGTAAATATGTCGAGTGCCAACGTTAGTTTGTTTCGTTCAATTTTGAGAACTTCAAAGGAATGCAGTCGTTGTAAACATTTCAATGGTATGCTTGCAGGAAGATGTACTAAACTACATAAGTATGTTGAAAGCAGCGATTGGTGTCATGGAACGTTTTTCCATAGAAAGTGAGGTTGATATGAAAATAAGACAAGCTAAGAAGATAATGAAGCAAGTCTATAAGACTAGATATTGGGCATATAGGCAAGGCTATTATTGTGGCAAGAAGGATGCAGGAAAGCTAGCTGGAGACCATCGTTTGTTAAAGGCTATGCGTCTAACAAAGAAGTGGGAAAGTCGCAAGATACGAAATGATGTGAATAAAATACTGGAGAAGAATCCGTTCAAACCGAGGGACCTTCAACGTAGTGCTTTAATATTATTGAGATATGGATGTAGCAAAGCTTAATCAGGAAATTTTAGGCGTAGATTTGGAATACAAAAACGTCTATATTAATGCGGAGAACACAAGAATGATACGTGCCAAATTACCTTATGGGTATTGCGATTTGGTTCGCACAGATGTGTGGAATGGTCGTGTGAATCATCCGGAAGAGCATGATATTGTAAAATATACGGCAATCTCTTGGTATATGGAAGAATTTGTCGGTGGAGTTGATTTAGGTCGCAACTACATGCATGCTAAATATAAGTTCTTTGAGTTGGTTGTGAATAAAAAATATATTTTGGAAATGAAACATAAGAAAAATGAAAATGCTAGATAATAAGTTAATCATAGATATTCCTAAAGGAATGGAAGTGGACATTGAAAAAAGTGACTTGAAAGTGGGCATTATAGCATTCAAGAAGAGACCATTCAGCTATGAGGATGTTATATCTACTTTAATAGACCGTGGCCTTAGCCCTGTCGTTGCTAATGTTACTAATAGTAATGTAGAGAAAATTGTTGCATTGGATAAGTTAATGGATATAGCTAAGTGTTATAATGGAGATTGGAAACCGGATTGGAATTCTAATGAACATAAGTATAATATCATGCGAACCCGTGAATATGGTATTACTTCTTGTAGTAGTTATAACGAGGGAGCTATTTACTTCAAGAACAAAGAAGATGCCCAAGCCGTTATTGATAATCCGAATTTCAGAAGCATTCTTGATGCAATCTATAAGGACTAAGGCTTATGAAGGAAATGTTCTTTAAAAGTGTAAAGTTCCGTGAAGTTCAGCATTTGGCATTCTCGGATGAATATATAACTGCATACGTATCGGTGAACCATGTTCCTAAGATACACCTAAGTGTAAATACACCTCGTGATGAATATGGGTTTGCGAAAGGTAAATCAAAGCGTTACTTTAGAGTGGGGTTTGGAAAATGGCTCACCGAACGAGCGTTTGTTAAGAAATATTTTAGTGAAGAATAAATGAATATAAAAAAGTCAGATATGGGAAATAAGATTAATGTAGCGGAAATCCTAAAGGATAAGCCGCAAGGAACTAAGTTGTACGACTTATTACGCAATATAGACGTAGAGTTAGATAAAGTCCACACAACAGACGTTGGTACTTATATAGAATGTACATCAACTAATGAAGTAGGCAGTACTCTTTTGTTTGATTATTCAAAACTAGGTACAGAAAAATGCTGGCTTGAAGGCTTACGGATTCTCCTTCCTTCTAAGAATATGCGTGACTGGGGCAAGTTCGCCTGGAAGAAGGGCGATTTGCTTATCAATAGTTGTGGATTTCAGTGCATTTTCAAAGAATGGGCATCTGATGATTATACAAAGTTCAACGGATGCTATTCTAATAGCAGGGATGGTTACGAAGACGTATCAAATGCAGAAACAGCTAAGTTTGCCAAGTTAGATAACAATATTGCCTATGGATATGTCAGAGAGATTGAAAGAAAATTAGGAGGAATATTAAACCTCACCACTTTGGAGATTGAAAAGCAGTATGAGTTCAAGGATGGTGATATAGCTTTTGCCGACTATGGTAATAGACAAGATGTATTTATAGTATCAGGCAAAACCGGTTTATCAGAAGGTTATAGCTCATTTATTTCTTTAGATTTAAGTAGTCTAATTTTGAGTATGGCATGCAGAACTACTTTCTTTAAGAAAGACATTTGTAAACTTCGCCTTGCCACGGAAGAAGAGAAGCAGCAGCTCTTTGATGCTCTCGAAAAGGAAGGCAAGGCTTGGGATGCTGAGAAGAAACAGATTATGGACTTGAAGCCAAATATTGAACTCAAGCCATTTGATAAAGTGCTGGTAAGAGACTTTAGTAGAGATAAATGGAGTATAAGTTTCTTTAGTTTTAAAAAGGAAGACTTGTACGTATGCATAAATCATTGTAGTTGGAATCAATGTATTCCTTACGAAGGCAACGAATCATTGTTAGGTACAACTAAAAATGTGGAGGTAAGTTATGGACGAAGCTTTTAAGAAAGAACTTATAGAGCATTGTAAAAGGCAAATGCAACGCTTTGAGAGAATGGGAAGAACAGATTCTTTCGCATATAAAGAACATGCTGTTTTACTTAGTTTTCTTGAACGTCCATATTTACCTTTTTAATATAGTAATAGTTATGATAGACATAAAGAAGAAAATCCAAGCCGCCAGAGATTACGCAAGCAAAAGCTATCGTGTAATCAGAAAGGTTAGCAAAAACGGCTTTATTGTTCAAAGAGATAAAAATGCCGATAAGCATTTCTTGGATGGCATTGATTGGGCAGAGAAAGAGATATTCAAAGATTTGATTCATAATGCTAACGAAGTTCCTCAAATTGGCAGAGGAAGGATTCTTGCATACTCAAGAGACTGCGGTTATAGAAATCTTTACAACCTATACGATATGATGTACAAGACTGATTGCGGCACATATCAAGAAATGTGGGAATTAGAAGTTAAAGCTTACTATTTGGATGGTTGGATATACGCAGATGAATTGTTTGACTTAATTATCAAAGGAGGTGAATGCAAATGACCGATGCAGAATTTAATAAGTTTGTGCTTATACTAGAGAATGAAGCGTTTCGGTTTGCAAGAAGTCAAAACGTATTAAAGGAACATCGAGGGGTGATAGAGCAGTCTTTCAAGATAGGAGGGATGTTCATCCTTCGAGAGTTGGAAAAGTATTTTAATCAAAAGAAGTAAGCGTATGATATTATATGAGAATCAATGTTTTGAGCTTTTAAAAGCTTTGTGTTATAGTGTCCCACAGAATCCAAATGTCGGTAGGTTTGAGATTGCAAACGTGATACTTGACACATTACAAAAAATAAAAGATGCGGATTAACAGCTTTCGGGCACAAATTTAAAGATAATGACAAAGGAAGAAATATTGGAAAAGGCATCTGATTTTGAGGATGAAGATGAGTTTGTGAAGTGTGATAGATTGCCGTTCACTGAAGAATTGTGGCTTTTACATCAGCTAGTGTATATTGGCTTGTCTTGTACCTATACAGGTCGTGGTTATATAATTGAGAAACTTAAAGATTAGTAAAATGGAAGCAAATGATTATTTGAAAGCCATGCAAGCTATGGACGAATTGGATAGACTTGTAACTAGTGTTTATCCGGATAAGTTCAAGTTGGTCTGCAAGAAGCATGGAATAGATGAATGCGAGGCGATGAACATGTATTCGTACTTGCAAAAGATGCATAAAGGTCAGTCTTGGTTAGTTAGATACAAGCCATTGGAATATCTAGAGCGTGTATTAACACTAGCCAAAGAAGCTTATGCGTCTTACATGAACAACGGCTTGATTCTAAGTATGGTCAATTTTGGTGATAAGTACACAAGAATACTTGTAATATTTGAGAAAGATGGCGTAAGAAGCCAACAAGAATTTGACCTTAGAGAGCAAAGAACATATGTTGATATAGCGGACTTTATTGGAAATGGTTACTCCATCGTATCTGTTATCCGTCAGTCTGACAATGTTGATAGCGAAAAATTTGTTGGAGAAAAGGATGAGCGAAGTCATAGTATTCCTATTTACGATGGTGATGTAATGCTTTGTTACGTGAATAAACCGGAATTTTGGAGTTCCGATTGGCGTAATAGCGGACTTTATATTTGTGAGAACGGCTCATATCATAGATTGCTATACACCCCGAATAAGGGGTACGTAAGACATGGAGAGCCTGATGTAGATGAAGACTTCACCCTTGATATTGGGGAAAAATCCTTCAATAGTTATGTTATGACTTTAAGCCAGTCTTGGTATAAGTTGGGTAATGTTCATGCAGGTATAGGCTTTTTGAAGGAGAAAGAATAGAAGAGTAAAAGGAGAGGAATATCATTTCCCCTCCTTTGCCCTAATCTCCAGCTCGATAGGCTTGCCGCAATGGGGGCAGATGATAGCCGGATGCGATAAGGTTTCACCATCAATAGCAAGGAAACTAGATGGCGAGCAACCACAAATACTAGCTATTTGTTCTACTTTCGCAAATGAAATTGAGTCATTATTGATTTGTTGCGATAAAGCTGATTGGGTAATACCTAACTTTTCAGCTACAGATGAAATGGTTTGCCCATGACTCCTAATTATTTTCTTTAAGTCCATACCTTATTATATATAAGTGAATACTAATATTTATTATGCTGCAAAGATAGCTTATTTTTTTTTAACTGCCAAAGAAAAAGAGTTAAATATTAGAATTAGCTAATAATTAGTGAATAAATGTTTAGAAATAGCTTATAAGTGTTAAATAAGTGGTAATATTAGAAATTTCTTATAGAAATATTTGGTAATATTAGAAAAAACTACTATCTTTGCAATGTCTTTAAGAGATAAAGGCTTTAAAGTTTAACTATTAATTGCTGCTATGCAGCCGAGTCGGCACTCGTAAAACGGTTTGAGGATATGACAACTTCAATTAAGAACAAGATGAGAAAGGTAATGCAGTTGGCACATAGAGCCTATCAGTTGAAATCAAGTTCAATGTCTTGGGTTGAGTGCTTGAAACAGGCTTGGCAGGTCGTAAAGCTTGAGGCAGCGATGAAGACCAAGGTAGTAGAGTTCTTCTTTATGAAGATGAATGGTGAGGTAAGACAAGCCTTTGGTACTCTCCTTCAGAGCCACATTGACTATACTCCAAATGGTACAGGGCATGCAGCATCAAGAGATTGCATCCGCTATTGGGATGAAGCAAAGGGCGCATGGAGACAATTCAAGGCTTACAACTTCTTGCGAGTTGCATAAAGATATATTCACGTTCTAAGGTGTTTGGCGAGGCTTAATAGGGGGTGTGCCTTTAAACACCCCTTTAGTTTAGGACTTTTAAAGTATTTGAGATATGGAGACAATTGCTAAGTGTTTGAAAGAAGTGTTCTACAAAGGGCATCATATTACCAAGGTGGAGGACGTATTCGGTCAGATTGCCGTTCGCATTGATAATGTTGTTGAACCAGACTATGCTAGCATAGCCGAGGCGAAACGGGTAATCAATGGTAAAGCCCCAAAGTGGTTTAATGATGGTTATATGTGGGACGAAGCCAGCAAGAAGGTTGTAAAAGACCCTAACGCTTTCCGATGGGAGAAGTAAGAAAAGATAAGGCAAAGAACTTAATATAATTGATTATGGAAAAGTTTATTGATGGCAGTTATGAATTCGAGACAACAAACGAGTTTCCGGATGGCTATGAGATTTGGGCGATTGGTCGAAGAAATTTCGAGCACAAAGGCTACGTACCATTGTGTGAGGTCGATGAGAACTACAACGTAAAAAGAGATACCTTGAAGGCTTTGAAAGTCAAGGATGAAGCATTAGCTTTGACTTTGCTCTATGAAGCCGTTAAACGAGGTGTTAATAAGAAAAAGTATAACAGAATGATTAATGCATAAGAAAATGGATGAGAATTTTCTGAATGTGCTCTATATCGAGCACACGGATAAAATAGGTATTCTAAAGGACGATAAGGACGAAAGGGTATCAGTTATCCTTGGGACGGACAAAACGCTTGTAGAACGCAAGAGAGAGGGTAAAACGTACCTTCTTGTACCTTTGACAAAGAACCATACATTTGTCTGCAAGGATGATAGCATTGATGTGGATGGTGAGTATATCAAGAGTGAAATCTTCTTCCGCAAGGATGCTTGCCAATGGATTGAGATTGACAAAGAAACGTTATCTAAGGTAGCGTAAGAAATAATGATGTTTAAGCTATGAAAGTATATGTAGTAATTTCTTCATACCAACATGGATTGGGTGAAGCAGTGGAGGTTGATGCAGAAGTCTTCTCTACCATAGATAAGGCAAGAAAGGCGATAAGACACAAAGGAATGAACACTTTGGAGAATTACAAGCGAGTTTTGGATTGCGATGATTATCTATACAATATCTCAGATTCTTTCTTTCATATCTCAGACAGCGAAGGAGAGACGTGGGATAATTTCGATATTGTAGAACGAGAAGTAAAGTAATAAGACTATGGATATTAAGATTATCAAAGACATCTTAGATGATGCAAAGGAGTGCGGTTGCATTGCAGGTATTTCACTCTCTAATGGGCAGTTAACTCATGCAAACTTTAGCAAATCAAAGTTATTTGATTTTACTGCCGATGTTCTTTATAACAAAAAAAAGCATTTGATAACTATACTTGCTGAGAACGGAAACAGAGATTACATTGATAGTGACTCTATCATACGTATCTTTATTAGAGAAGGTGTTTAACAATTAGTTATAGGAGAATATGGATGCAGGTCATGTGAATGTGATATTAGGCGAAGCCGAGGACAAAGGTCTTAGAGGAAGTATCAACTTGGTAGGTGGAGCAAAAATAAGTTTCGACTTCAATGGTATTGGTATTGAAACATCTTTCAATTGCAATACAAAGAACAGAACACTTATGATTGGAAGTGGAAGTACAGTAGTGTTTACACGTAAATATATTGATTGTAGCTCTATCCAGTATATTGAAGTGTTTGAACGTACAAAATAATTATAGGAGACAAGAATATGAATATACTAGACTATTATGAGGTTGTCACCTCAAAGATTTTCAAGTTGGAAAGCATGAACGAGGGGCTTGTATTGGTAGCACCGGAGCAGGAGGTAGATGGAGTCCGTTCCTTGATGGTGGGATTATATGTGCCAGAGCATGAACGATACAAGATGTACACTTTCCGTTCATCTATGAACGAGGGCGAACTTGGCGACAAGTACAAGGCGATGGTCGGCACGATGAATGTACTTAAACCGGATTGGGACAGAATTAGAAAGAAAAGACGGAAGAGGATTTAACCTCTTACCGCCTTAAGGATGCATTCGTTGATGAAGTCACTCTTGTTTCCGTCTAAGGAATTGAGGATGTCGAGCGTTTCTTCTGTGGCAGAAAAGAACATACGTTTAGCGCATTTTTTCTTGCGTCCACACCCTTCTCTTGCACCTCCCCATGACTTGGTTGTCTTTTCTTCGTTTGTGCCCATACGTTAAAAATTTGGTGGTTTGAAATAAATTTCGTACCTTTGCAACGAAATCCCAAGGTGGGAGGCGGTGGTGTGAACACTACCTCCCTGTTGGAAATCTAAGCTTTACAATTCAATTGTAAGAGCAACTTTGATTTTCCAAATCCGAACTGAAATGTAAACTCTCATACGGCTTTGGGATTTCATTTCACCTACTCTTTCAGGTTTTCGGCATCCCCTTTGCAATCTCTCATTGATTACACAGCAAAGATACGAAAAATATTTGAAATATGCAAACTATTTCAAGATTATTTTAAGAAAACATGAAAATAAATTAGAGTTTCCTTGCATTTCTCGAAGGTTTTTATTACCTTTGCGAATGTAAACATCAAAACAATGAGCTTATGAAAGTATTATCAATTCGTCAGCCGTATGCTTGGTTAATCGCTATCGGCTGCAAGACCATTGAGAATAGAACATGGAATAGAAAGTTCCGTGGTCGTTTCCTTATTCATGCTAGTCAAGCTAAACCCGAAAAACTTGACGGATGGCAAGAGAGCGCAATGAAGAAATATTGCCAAGAACATGGTATTGTTATTCCAGACTTCAAAGACTTGCCAACGTCAGCTATTATCGGCAGCGTAGAGTTGGATGATATTCAGTATCATGAGGCTTATCCGGATGCATTTGCTGAAGATTTCCAATATCATTGGTTCTTGAAGAATGCTAAATTGTTCGATGAGCCGATTAGAAACGTCAAAGGCAAGTTATTCCTCTGGGATTATGAGTATAATGAAACCGAAATGTAAAATAACAATACTTTTGTAATAAAAATACAAGTCTTTGAAAATTAGCGCAAAAGTATTTGTTCTCCTATGGGTTAGATAAGAAGTAAATGTAAAAATAAAGAAAGCCTCAACCTCTAACGAGATTGGGGCTTTTACAGTTGTCCTAGTGTGTCTCACCATTATTATTTCGTTCAATCAAAGGTAAGATACCTTTCTCCTTTAGGAACTCATAGAGAAAGAAACGCCCTTTTTGAGTCCATTTCGTGTTGTATTTGATGGTTTGTTTTCCATCATTGTGCGTAATGGTCACTGGCTCGCTATTCACATATCCCTTATCCAAATATTGGCGGTACAAGACCCATTGGTCAGAAACCTTGTGCTGGATACCATGCTCATGCAACAATTTGTTGAATGCTTGCGGACTCATTCCGTAATCCTGCGCCATTGATGTAATCACGCTTGTGCTCTTGTTCTTCATCATCACATCGAAGTAAGTAGTCTTAGGCTTCATTGTTGTAATCTGTGCGCTCAGTCCGACAATCTCCTGCGATGCCTTGGCAAGTTCCTCTCTCTGTTGCTTGTTCTCCAAGGTCAGTACTTGGTTCTTCTCGAACTGGTCAGCCCAAGCTCTTGCTGCTATAGCCGGATTGGTGAAATCGGGCAAAGATGGAACACTCTGCATTCTTACCTTTTTCTCAACCTCAATGAAGTACTTGCGAATCATCCTACCTTTCTCATTGTTCTCAATCATACACAACTCCTTCGCCATGTCTAAAGATAGGGCGTACTCCTTGCTTGGTCTGCCACCTTTTGAGTTTTTAAGATTTTCCTTAAAAACCTCATAGTCTTGATTTTCAACGAATCCGTACTTTTCAATACGCTCTTGAATCCAATTCGCAAATTGATACTTGCTACCCAACTTTTGGTGCAGCTCTCTTGCATTGATGGCTTGCTTACCATCACGTTCTTCTACCTTGATGAGTTCAAAGCCTTCAACCTTGATTTTCTCACTTTGATTTACGAATGCTCCCAGCATGGGTGCATCATTCAAATTCTTTTCTAAATAATCTTTCATTTCTTAATTTGTTGATAATTTATATTTGGCTGTGGTGGAAACGAAAAGCCCCATCCGCTAAAGTCACGAGTGCGGACAGGGCTTGTGTCATTCATCCACTATTGTAGAGCGATGGACGGAATGACAATACTCCACGCTTGGAGCAAATGAAAATATTTAATTTTAAATTTTAAAAATATAATCTATATCCTCATTAGCCGTGCTCGTGACTTCACAACCTTGTTATTTTCGGCTGCAAAGTTAATGCTTTTCTTGTTAACTTGCAAACGCTTTAGTGTTTTATTTAAAACATTAACGTTTGTTTTGCTTTGGAGGACTTCTGTCCTCACCAGCACGACCAATTCTTATGGCACATTTCTGCACATTACTTCTTCTTTCCATTGCTCACGGAATTTAATTGTTAAACATCAAAGATAATGTGCAGTTGTTTCGGTGTGCCTCACCATATATGTTACGCTACCATTGATAGCATTTCTTTTGATTGCATCTGAATCCATTGACAAGCATCCTTGCGGAAAAAGATGTCAGAATCGAGCTGCTTGCCATCCACAATGATGTAATTACCCTTATACTCAAATTTGTGGTTTCGGGTCAATGGGACTAGCAGATAGACCGCCATGTCCTTTTTATCCAACACCAGTGTAAGGTCAGTACCCAATATATGTGAAATAGTGTTGTCTTTGTCGTCACACAATACACCAATCTTCTCATCGTAGCTCACGTAGAGAGCATCCATTAAATTCTTATCCATATCTCTTAAATATTTAATGTTCAAAGTCCGGTGCAGTTTAGCGTGTGCCTCACGAAATCTATTACAAATCACACTCGTATGAGTATTGCTTTTTCAGCTTGTTCAATGCGTTCTCGGTAACGTAGTAGATGTTATCGAAATATTCGCTTTTCTTGATGCTTCGGCTTTCTTTCAGCTCTACCTTGTGATTGAATGTCACTTCGTAGCGGTTTGCGATGCTTGTAATCAAGAAATCAACCTCACGTTTATGTCTGTCCAGATCGGTCTCTTTATACTCACCACGCTTGATAAATGCGTCCTTGTTCGTCTCTTCGATGGTAGCAACCATGTTGCCTTGCATCACTATAATCTTTGCGCTCATATCTAGTTTCTTTTTAATCGTTAATAACCTTGTTAAGCAACTCTAATCAAGTTGTAGTTCTTGAATTGTCTCCATTCTCCCTTGACCTCATCCCAATACTTGGTGCAGTCCTTGCAAGCGTAACCCTTGCCGTTTGGAGTGTAGTCAATGTGACTCTCCATCAATGTGCCGAAAGCCTGACGAATCTCACCATTCATTTTCTGAAAATAGAACTCAACGACCTGCTTCTTCATGCGAGCCTTCAGCTTGATTACCTGCCAAGCTTGCTTCAAGCATTCTGTCCAACTCATGTAAGCACCCTTAAGCTGAAATGCTCTGTGAGCCATATTCATCACTTCTCTCATCATATTCTTAAATGTAGTAGCCATAATCTTTCAATTTTAAACGTTAAACTTAAATTACTTACTTTGTAAGTCCGATGCTCTCACGCAAGAAGCTCTTGGCCTCATCGTTGTTCATATTGAGCTTAGTTGTTATCATATTCAACATTCTATCAACGTCCTTTTGGGTGTTTATCCTGTTGCTTACGAACTCTATCATAACGAACTTCTGAATCAAGTTTCTTCTTATCATTGAAGTAGTCATATTGCTATACCGTTTTACGAGTGCCGACTCGGAGGTGCAACCTCAGCTAAATTAATAATGTTATTGTGACCTTTCTTTCTTAATCACGATGCAAAGGTAACATATTTACGTTACACTGCCAAATATTTTAGAAAGAAAATGTAACGTATTTAGGTTAATTAACAAATATTCATTTGTAACGTACTATTCTTTAAACTACGTTAATACTTTTACGTATATATGCTACATTTCAAAGATTATTCTTATCTTTGCAAGAAAATAACAATGTAACGTATTACGTATTATGAGATTTAAAGATGTTCTTAATAAATATGGTGTAACGCAACAAGACCTAGCAGACCGGATGGGTATGAATAGAGTTTCGGTTTCTCGTTTACTTAGCGAGAAAAACGACTTGCGTATATCAACTATCGAAAAAATAGCAAACGCTATAGGCTGTCCTGTAGCAGAATTGTTTGATAAGCAGAACAAAGAAGATGCTATTAGTGATTTCATCGCCCTAATAAAACAAGGTGGTGAGTTGTATTCCGCATCGTCCATCGCTGAGGCTAGGGGCGTGTTGGATAAACTAGAAAGTGTTAATTAACGTGGGGTCTTCCCTACAAAGTTCAATAATTAAAAATATGTGATTATGAAGAAGTTTTTATTTATGGCAATTATGATGATGTTTATTACATTGTCATCAATAGCACAAGAAGTAAAGTTTCACTTTAATTCGAACTTTAAGTTTGTAACGGATGACGAAAAGGAATTTGTTGTTATTCCTATGGATGGTTATTCGCAGGATAGTTTGTTTCGTGCAGTATCTTCGTATTTGGATAGAAAATATACTTCTAAGACAAATGAGATTACAAAATTTGGAAACGAGCAAGTTACATTGAGCGCATTTATTACTGATGCTTATTATGAGAAAGTAATGGGGCTTCCTTTAAGAAAACATATGATTTGCACCTATTCATTTAATTTCAAAGATGGAAAGTTTCGTGTAAATGCACCAGTGGTCAATAAAGTTATAACTGGTGCTCCAACGGAATTACCTCATAGTTTTGCCGGAGATTGTAGTAACTACTTTAAGAACGGAAAGTTGAATCCTAAGAAAGAACGTTTATATAATGCAATTAATGACCGCATTAATTATATTTTAAATGATATTTTAAAAAGCTCTTTTGCAAAGTCGGAGTCTGATGAATGGTAAAATTTCAACGGAATTACAGGCTGTCGTGATTTGATGGTCTTTATATATAGAAGAAAATAAGTAAGAAATGAGCCTTCTGCATGTGAATGTGGAAGGCTTTTTTAGTATCTATACCTTAATTTTTGCACTTAAATCTTTTGTGAAATAGCACACATTAATTCTTTTGTTGCTCCTTTGAATATTAGCTAATTTTGCCAATAAAAACATATAAGGATGGCACAGCTAGAATTTAACATCAAAGCGAATTTCGACCAAATCAAGCAAGCCAAGCAAGAGCTTGAAAGATTGCGTGGTGAGTTACAGAAAACAACAAAGGCGACAGACAAGGCGGTGGTTCAAGACCTTACGGACAAATATGCAGAGCAAAAGCAAAAGGTGACAGAGCTTAGTTCCGCAATGTCTCGCTATGCTTTGGTGATGAGTAGTGATTATGCCAAGAAAATGCAGAATCTTACAAGAGAGGTTTATTCTTTCGAGTTGCAAGCAGACGCATCTAAGCGAAAGATTGAAAGACTTTCTTCCGAGATTGCAAAGATGCAGTCTAAACTTCGTAAAGGAGGCTTAGATATTGGCACTTCAACAATCCTTAATCGTGATATAAGCGAAAATTCCACTATACTCAATGATGAGAAAAGGCGTTACGAGAATCTTGCGGGATTAGGAAAGCAAGCAAGAACTGAATTGCAAAACATGCAAGCTGAGTATGTCCGCTATTCAGGTTCTTCGAATGCAACTACTGATAACGTGAAGGTGATGACTGATGCCTTTGCCGGAATGATTGAGGAAATGAAGAAAGTTCCTACTGTTGGTGAGGGTGCAACATCTTTATTTAATCGTCTCGGTGGTGATGCAAAGCAATTAGCAATGAGCCTCGTAGGTGGCCTGGGGTTTGAACAATTGGCAGAACACATCTTTAATGTTCGTTCACAATTCCAACAGCTTGAAATTTCATTCACTACAATGCTTGGTAGTGAGCAGAGAGCAGGAGCATTGATGAACCAACTTGTTCAAACGGCTGCGAAGACTCCTTTCGACATGAGTTCGATAACAAATGGGGCAAAGCAGTTGTTGGCTTATGGTACGGCTGCAAATGAGGTTAATGATATTCTTGTTCATCTTGGAGATATTTCGGCAGGTCTGAACGTTCCGTTGAACGATTTGGTGTATTTGTATGGTACAACAATGAGCCAAGGCCGCATGTACACGATGGACTTGCGTCAGTTTATGGGCAGAGGCATCCCGATGGCTGAGGAGCTTGGTAAAATCATGGGCAAGACAACCCAAGAGGTTCAGCAAGCGGTTACAGATGGAAAGGTCGGAGCTGATTTGGTGAAAAAAGCTATCATCAACATGACCGAAGAGGGCGGCAAGTTTGGTGGACTGATGGAAAAGCAATCCACAACCTTGCAAGGAAAATGGTCTAACATTGGCGATAGCGTTGACCAGATGTTTAACGAACTCGGCAAGAAGTCGCAAGGAATATTTGGTACTGGTTTAGACTTGATTTCGTCTTTGGTTGACAATTGGGAGGCGGTCGTTAAAGTTATTGGTTCGGCTGCGGTAGCCGTAGGCACATATAAGGCAGGTCTGATGGCGGCAGCATCCATCCAAAAAGCTCAAAACAAAGCTACACTTGATAGTATTGCAAGTAATCTTGACGAAAAGATAAAAGCGTACAAAGATGAAGCTGAATTGTATCATTCCTACACCGGAAAAGATACATCCGAATATAAGAGCCAAAGACTTTCGGATTTGAATAAGGCTGTTTCTAATACAGATATGTTGGGTACGGATAAGGCTGAGGAACTTGTGTCTCTTAAAATCAAAGAGGCTCAGACCGATGGAATCATAACCAAACAAATGGCAGAGCAATTGCAACTTAAACGTGATATGCTTGTCACTCAGCAACAATCTGCTGCTAAGGAACAGATGGAGGCTTTGGAACTTTCCAAGGGACTTGATGAGAAAATGGCTCAGTTCAAGGAAATGGAAAATGATTACCGACATCTTAACGGAAAAGATACAAAAGATTATAAGGCAAGCCGTTATAATGAGTTGGGGAATGCTTTGTCCGATACCGAAAATATCGGTGATGATGAAACGGAGAAACGCATATCTAAGCAGATAGAATTAGCGAAATCTGAGGGGTTGATTAGTGAAGAAATGGCTAAACAACTCCAGTTGAAGCGTGACCTCTTGGTTGAGCAGACAAGACTTGCGGAGAAAGAACAACTCCAATGGCAAAATGCGGTAAATGCCAAAGAAGCTGCTGAGGAAGAGTTGCGTGCTAAGAAATCGCAAGAAGCTGATATTGCAGCCGCAAACAAGGCTGCGGAACAAGCTAAAGCTGAGGCAGATTTAAAGCAAAAAATAGCCAAGGCAAATGAAACCGCTTATGGTAAGGCTCTTTTGGAAACTAACGCCTTACAGAAGAAAGTTGACTTGCAACAAGAGAGCTATGATAAGGCGATGGATGAGGCTCGTGAAAAGAGAGTAGCCCTTGCTCAGCTTGATGAGGAAATAAAAAAGCAGCAGCAAATCATAGAACAGAAAGAAAAGGAATTGGTCTATGATAATGGGGCGGTTGATACGACTTCATTTGGTGGCTATGCGGATTCTTTTTCGGATAACGAAAATAGTTCAATAGTTCAATACGAGGCTGAACAAGCGAAATTGGAAGAGCTGATGCAAAAGCGTCAGCAAGCGGATGAGGAATACGAAAGTTCTAACGCAAAGCGTAAGGCTATCCAACAGGAGCTTCAAACTACGACTGAAAAGTTAGCAGAAGCTGAAGAGTATGAAACTGAGGTCTATAAAGAGACCGGAGCTGCGGCAGATGAAATTGGGGATATTGTTCAGCAAGGAATAGATATAGAGGATGGTAAGATTAGCATTACGGAGGCGGCAACTACTGCTACACAAGCTAATACGACTTCTGAAGCGAGCAATGCAACCGCAAAAGGTGCTAATGCAAATGCTACTTCTTCGGAAACTATTGCTAATACGGCAAATTCGACTTCAAAGACAGCTAATACTGCGGCTACTAATGTAAATACAACGTCCGAGAACGTGAATACAGGAGCAAAGGAACGAAATTCCCTTGTTACCTCTATATTATCTGTTGGCACAAAGGGGTTAGTCTTAGCTCAAAATGTGTTAACATGGGCTACTAATGCCGTTACCGTTAGTATGAGGGAGTTATGGGCTGCAATGCTTGCAAATCCTTTAACTACCATCGTTACTTTGGTAACAACCGCAATATCCGTTTTTGCGATGTTTGGAAGCGAGGAGGAAGATACCGCAAAGAAGACACAAGATATGGGAAATAAGGCTGCTGAGGCTAGCAATAAGGTTCGTTCCTTGTTTGCGGTTCTTAATAACGGCAATGCAGAAGACCATAAGGACACAATAAATGAATTGAAGTCTGCTTATGAAGAATATGGGATAAAATTGGATGATACTAAAATGAAGTCTCAAAGCATGAGCGAGCAAGCTGATGAGTTAAAGGCGCATGAAGAAGAACTTATCGGTATAATAGAAAAGCGTTCTCTTGAAATGGAGCGTGCAAATCAATTACAAGAGGCTTATGATAATTATAATTCTTCAAATGATTCATCTTTCAGCTCATTTAAAGATTCTATAGATGATAAGTTGTCTGATGTAGAAATGGGTACTATTCGAAGTCTCGTAAGTCAGGATGACATAGACAAGTTAGCTGAACTGCGAAAGGAGATGAATGCTTGTGGTGGAGATTTAAAGGTGTACAATGCATTGAATGCTCAATATTCTCAATTACAAGGGGAGTTGAATGTAAAAATAGGAACTTATCTCGAAAATATGCACCATAGCCGTTCTGAGGTGGCTCAGATGATTCCTGACATAAACGACTTTACTGATGGGCTTGTTAGCAACAGAGTTGAGTTGGATGGTACTGTTGATTCTATAAATAATAGCGTCAATGCCGCAGAACGTGCGAGAAAAGCCACATCTAAGTTGACTTATGCGCAAGAGGAACAAGTTTTGAAAAATCAATATGCAAAGAAGAGCTTCAAGGATTTGAATAGTGAAATCCAAGAGACAATAAAGTTGTGCAGTAGAAAGTTGCATCTTGATATTAAGGTTAACTATGATGATAGTGAACTTCCTGCATGGATTAAGAATATGTCTCAGTCTCAGTTGAAAGCGAGTATGGCTGCGAGAAAGAATTGGCTTGATGGACACAAAAAAGGGGATGTTCTTCAAGTAGGAGGTCAATATAAGACTTACGAACAGGTCGCAAACGAATTGGCTATGATGCAAGCAAGAGGTAACAACATCGAAAGTAAGCCGAAGAAAAGCCAAAAGGAGATAGATAAGGAGAAGAAGGCAAGAGAGAAAGCGGCTAGGGATGCTGAAAAGGCTAGGAATGATGCTGAGACAAAGGCTGGTAATAAGCGAAAGGCTGAGGAGGACTATTCCAAGTCTATTTCATCCTATTCGGAGAAAGCTATCCAAGATATGACCAAGAATCGCATCAATGCGATGAATGAGGGTTATAGCAAGGAATTGGCTCAGATTACCGAGAATGCCGACAAGGAGAGAAAGGCGGTAGAAGAAGGTATAGACAAATTGGTTGAGGCTAGAAAAAAACGTGACCAAGCTGTTTGGGTTAATTCCGGCAAGGGTCGTAAGGCTAATATGTGGAAACAGAGCAAAACCGATGAAGAGTATAAGAATGAGGTTTTGAATGAAACCATGAAGGATAGCAAGGGTAATCCGGTTAAGGTCAATGGCATGAATATGACCATAGGCATGAGTGTTGCTAATCAGATGAATGCAATTCGGGATAAGGCGGTAAAGCAGAATGAGGATGTACTTGCTAAAGAAGCGCAAAGCATGTACGATTATCTGAAGACTTATGGCACATTCCAGGAGCAGAAGTTAGCTATTGCTGCCGATTATGCTAAGAGGATTAGCGAGGTTGAAAACTCTACGGATTCGGACTCAAGCAAGCAATGGAAGATAAAGTCTTTGAAAGAAGAGCAGAAGAAAGAGACGGATTCGGTTGAGGCTAGTGCTATTATGCAGAAGATAGACTGGTATCAAGTCTTCGGAAATGTTGGTGGCATTATGAAGGATGCGCTTGTTCCTTTATTGGCAGATCTGGATAAGTTCGTAGGTACGGATAAGTTCCAAAATTTGGGTGCAGACCAGCAGAAGAGTATCGTTGATGCTATGCAGAATATCCGTAATTCGATTGGCAATACAAGTGATTTAGGTTGGAAAGACCTTGCAAGGGATGTTGTAGCTTATCAGGATGCTCTGAAGAATGCGAAAATTGCTCAAGATGAATATACGGAAACGGAAACCAAGCTTATACCTCGCATTAAGGATTTACAAAATCAGATAGCGAATGCGAAAATGTCGGGCAATGTAGCAGAGCAAACAAGGCTACAAGAAGAATTGAATAAAGTTCAAGGTCAGTTAGCGGAGTCCGGAAAGAAGATTGTTACGGCTAACACAAAAGTTCGTACTAGTGGTCAGAAGTTGGCTCAAACGACACAGAATGTGACACAACCGATTTCTGCTATTCATGAGTTCCTTTCTACTTCTGGACTATCTGATTTAGCATCTCTTTGGGATAGCTTTGATCAGCTTAAAGGTGGAATTGATGGATTGAAAGCCTTGGACGAGGCTAAGAATGCGGCTGATGGTTTGAAGGATATGGGTAAGGAAGCCGCAGACGCAGCCGCAGCCGCTGGCAAGAAAGCTGGCGATGCGCTAAGTGAAGGATTGTCAAAAGCCGGACTTATAGGCCAAATTGTTGCTGCCATTTTGAAGATACTTGATGTTTTGAAGGATGGTATCGGAACATTGATTAGTAGCTTGATTGATACAGTTCTGAATGCGGTCAATGGTATATTGAAGAATATCCTAAGTGGTGATTTTATCACACAGATAGGAGGGTCTTTGATAAGCGGTATTGGCAATATTCTCAATACAATATCGTTTGGTGGCTTCAATAGTTTGTTTGGAGTTAGTGGAAACGCAAAAGAAGTAAACCGGACTATAGACAAACTGACGGATAGAAATGAAATCTTGACGGATGCTATAGACAAGTTACGAGACTCCATAGACAAGAATAGTGGTATTAAAGCCGTAGAGGATGCTAAAAAAGCCGAAAACCTCCAAAAGGAGAAAGAACAAAATTTAAAGAGTATCATGGAGGCGCAAATGGGTTATCATGGCTCTCATCACAGTTTTAACGCTTATTTCCGAGGATTTTCGCAAGAGCAAATCAAAAAGGTGTCCGATGCAATAGGCAGACAATGGAATGGTAATCTTAACGACTTGCAATCTGCTGATGAAGCAGCTGCTATTTTGCAGAATCCAGATATGGTTGAGGCTATCAAGAATACAGGTAAGGGTGGCTATGGAGGTAGAGTTCTTGAAAAGTTGAAAGACTATGCGGCTGAGGCTGGAACATTAGAGGAAATTGCTGATGACCTTGCAGAAAGCTTGACGCAAATATCTTTTGATAGTTTGAAGAGCGAGTTTATAGATACTTTGATGGATATGAATTCCTCTGCTCAAGACTTCTCTGATAATTTCTCCAAGATGCTTATGCAAGCCGTTCTGAAAGCTAAGGTGGATGATTTGTTGGGAAATGATATGCAAGCATTCTATGACGAATGGGCGGAACGAGCTGAGGCAAATGGTGGTAAATTGTCAAAGACTGATATAACTGCCTTGAAGGGAAAGTATGATGAAATGGTTCAAGAAGGACTGAAGATTAGAGATGAAGTAGCCGAAATAACGGGTTACAAGCAATCTTACGAGCAGTCCGCTTCTTCCGGTTCATTTGAGTCTATGAGCCAAGACACAGGCGATGAGTTGAATGGTCGTTTCACAGCGGTACAAATTGCCACAGAGGGAACGTATGAGGAAACAAAGCTCATAAATACCAAGTTGGATGCTATTGCGGCTCGTGATGGTGGCGCAGAGGGTAGCTTACTAACAGCTAGCGTGAATACTATTATGGGTAATGTAGGTAACATTTGGTTAGCTGTTGATGAGGGTAGAACTATCCTTGCACAAAGCTTAATGTACTTGCAGTCGATTGATGAGCGACAAGAGCGATGGCATAAGCCTATGTTGCAAGCATTCAATGATATACACGAATTGAAAGATAAGATGAGTAGATTGTAAACTTAATTTGTGCCATGTTAAAGTAAGAGGGGAATGCGTGATGCACTCTCCTCTTTTTTTATGGAGAAAGTTTTTGTTTTTCACAATATAGATAAGTGTTGTTAAACTGAGTGCTAATTTTTGGTAGAGTGGAATATAATAGTTATCTTTGTAGTCGATTTCAAAACTTATAAGGACATGAAGATATTAGAACCGAGATATGAAATCCTATCCCAAGGTGAGGGCATGGATGGAGTTTATAAACAGATAGAGTTGTGCGGTCGCACATGTTATGCGTCAAGTATGAAGATAGATAAAGACAGCGCAAAGCCTTTCGTTGAGCGTATGGTAAGCAGCAATCATCTTGCCATGTGTGAACATGGAACGATTTACCTCCATGTAGCCTATGAAGAAGGTTTTTTTGTACCGGAGTCTTTATTGGTCAAGCACTATCGTGAGAACAAATATTCAAAGGTGATGCAGATTGGCAGCGACTACTATATCACAACTAACTACAGAGTGATAGTTGAAAATAACTGGTTTGAGGATTTGGACTATATTTGCGAGCCTACGGAATGGCACGAGAAGCGAATAACAGTCCGATTTACTACACAGATTGCAGTAAGTAGAGAGGCTAACAGACATCGTGTAGATTCCGTGGCGGAACAAAGCACTAGATATTGCAACTATAGTAAGGATAAGTTCGGAGGCGAGATTGCTATCAACAAGCCAAAGTGGGTTAGCAAAGATGATGCGGTTAATCCATTGTCTTTTGATGGTGGAACATTTGTTGACCTATCAAAGAATATCGGTAGTTATGAACATTGGAGTTCGGTAGAAAAATGGTGGTTTGCCAATAGAGTATGCGAAATGATGTATTTGTCTTTGGTCAAGGATGATGGTCTTAAGCCACAGGATGCGAGAACGATACTTCCTCTTGATACCAACACGGAGTTGATTCATACCGCATTTGTGAGCGATTGGAAGCATTTCTTCGAGTTGAGAAGTCTTGGTACGACCGGAAAGCCTCATCCAGATATTGAGGTCTTAGCAACACCATTGATGAACGAGTTCAAGGAACGAGGTTTGATTTAATCGTTTATGAAGAAGAAAGCCAAGCAAATAGCCAAGGTGATGAGCAATGACTCTTTGGAGGTTGTTGCTCAGATGATTGCTGATGAGGCAAAAGGTGTGCGCTACGAGGTGTATGCCGATGGTTCTAGTAAGAAAGAAAAGTGTGGTTGTGGCTGGCTTGTGCTTCATAAGGGAGCGATTATCAATAGTAGGAAATATACATTTATCACAGCCAAAGTGAACGATTCGGTGAGAGCCGAAATAAGGGCAGTCATTCAAGCATTGGGTGATTGCCCTCCTTTGTGTTCTGTTGATGTATATGTGGATTGCCAAGTGGCTATAGAGAGAATACAGGCTTGCAAGTTAGGAGACTTACAGCCTATATATAATAAGGTAGCGAAAGGCAAGGTGATAAGATACCATTGGGTTAAGGCTCATAGAGGTAATATGTATAACGAAATGGTGGATTCTTTGGCTTTTTCTGCTACAGAAAGTTAATTTTTCGCATAAGCGTATAATAAGCGTTAAAAGATAAAAGAAATACATTAAAATATTTGCATGTTTCAATAATTCTTTGTATCTTTGCAATGTAATTAAGAAACAAGGTTACTAATTTTAAAAGGTGAGACACACCGTAAAAACTGTGATTCGTTATGAATACTAGATTGAGTAAGAAAGAGACAATGGTTTATGGCAACATCGGAGTGATGGCTGACGTAATCGGAGGTAATAAGTACTTCACTTTTGCAGATTTGTATGATTTCGATTTGGATAATACCAAGGATGAGTTGAAAGAAATATTAAACTCTTTGACCGAGAAAGGTTACTTAAAGAGTTTTAATGATTTCGATAAAACTTATCGAGTTTTGAAGTAAGAACACAAAGGGGATCCAAAATCCCCTTATAATATAAATTAAGAACGTGAGACACACGTAAAACTGTATTGAAAAAATGAAAAAGGTATTCACGATTGAGAATGCATTAACGCTTTTGTTTGCTCTTGAAATAGTATCATTAATATTTTTTCTAGGATAGGGCTTATGCAGATTAAGTTTGGTAAGATAAAGTTTACTGCGGCTAAGTCCGAAAAAGGATGCCGCTTTGATGCTTGCTATAAAGGTGAGCATGTGGCTTTTGAGAGTGAAGATATATCTTTGTATGATGATGTCTTTTCTGATAATAGCAGAAGAGCAAAGGCTGCAAAGAGGGTGATTTACGAGAACATAAAGCATAAGTATTATGAGAACCATAGAGATTAGCGATTTCAACGCAGCTGATGAATTTATCGTAGAGGCAATGCTGCATGATGGCAAATTCAAGGTAATCGGCAAGGTTATTACGGACAACAATCTTCTGAATGATGATGATTTGGAAACCATCTGGGATTATGCCAACTGGGAGACGAACGGCTATGAAAAGATGGTTGTCTCTAATGGAGTGTACAAAGGCTTGAAAGCATTCAGCGATGGGCGTTTGTTCTATGTTATCACAGATGATGAGATTGGAGTGGTAAACGATAACATTATGGTACGTAAGCATTACGATGTCAACAATGGCTATTATATAAAGTCATCAAGGTTACACAAGGAGCAATCCAAGGATTTGTGGTGCTTTGGTAGTTGCGAGGCCATAACTAACGAATATAAGTCAAACATTTTACATGAAGTACTTTATGGCAAAGATGAACCATATAAAGCCTACCTTCCTTGAAGGCGGTGAAGTCTGGCATGATATTGATAAGTTCCCGATGCTAGACCATACAATTCTAGTAGAGTTGCAAGTAAAAGGCTCAGACGGATTGATTTACCGGACGCAAGATGTATGTGTTGAGCGTGCGGATAGGTTCGTACCTACGATGTCTTTTGTTCCTAAGCGTTGGGCGTACGCAATAGACTTAGCTCAATGTAAGCAACTTGAAGGATAAAAACAAAATACAAAATTAAGAATTAGCATATGGAAGAATCAAGAGGTGTTTACACATTACCTGTCTTGTATAATGAACAAAGTGGTAGAAATGAAGGTGTATGTGTCAGAAGTGAACTTGGAGTAGTTGTTGCAATTGACAATGAAGATGAGTTTAAAGGTGTTTTTTCAAAGGATGGTGAGGTTGATGTATTCAAGCAGTTACTATCACAAGAAGTGTATCGTTTCAACACAGAACACCATGCATTCCCAACTGAGCCTTTGATTTCTTACAAGATGGATGGCGACATTATCTTTGATTTCGTTGAAGTAACAATCGGAAAGATGTATGGCGGTTATGTTTATATCGTGCATTACAACTTTGCAAGCACGGCATCATAATAAACAAGTTTGATTATGACAGTAGTAAGAGAAAGATTAAAAATTGCGGCTCAGATTGAGGTGCTGGAAGATATTGCTATTGATTATAGGGGAAAGACTATAGATAACATAATCCAACAGCTAGAAGCGAGGTTGAGTGCATTGAAGTAAGTTCAAGTTTGAAGTTAAAAGTCAATGAGTGGTGGACGTTTTGATTATGCTCAGTATCGGATTGCTGACATATATACAAAGATAGAAGATTATGTTGATGGTCATCCATTGGATGAGGAAGACGAAAGATGCTTTCTCGAAGACCGATGGTTAGAAGAGGATGAAGACAAGTATGTTAGAAAACATCATCATACGATGCCTAACAGATATGGCTTATCTAAAAAGACTATCAAGGAATTCAAAAAGGGTATTGAACTTCTGAAGAAAGCTCAGGTTTATGCCCAAAGAGTTGATTGGCTTCTTTCCGGTGATGATGGAGAAGATAATTTCCATCTACGTTTGAAAGAGGATTTGGCAAATTTAAAAAGTAAGAAAGGGTAGATTATGAGTTGGAATTATCGCTTAGATACACCTATGATGCAATTAGCTGAAGAGGTGAACAAGAAATATGATACTGATGCAGGTAAGATGCTTCTTTGCACTTATCTCTTCATGGTATCAAGTGAAGAGATAAAGGACAAACAAGCTTTCTTTGATTGGGTAGAAGAGCTGAATAAGTCCTGTAAGTGCGATGCGGTAAGGGAGTACGTGAAAATCAACGGCAAAGCCGATTGGCTGCATGGTGGATTCAGTAAGCCGATTTACCGACACTATAAGGGCAATTTCTATGAGTACCTTGGTGAGGTTACTGATAGCGAGACTTCTGAAGCTAAGGTTGCGTATCAAGCAGTGTGCGGACAGCATGAAGTTTGGGTGCGACCAAAGGAAATGTTCTTTGGTAATGTTGAGATTGATGGTAAGCCAGTTCCTCGATTTGAGAAGGTAGATTTAAAAGACTTAGAGAAACAAACCGAGAAGAGCAATGGACAGAGAAAAGATTAAGAGCTTGTTAGGTCAAGCAATCTTGCGAGTGAATGAAGTCGTACCGGATTTCGAAGACTTGGACAAGGTTCTTCCTTTGCTTAGACAGGCAATTGATGAATTAGATAAGTCTGATTCGGGTTCAGTTTAAAAAGGGTGGAAAATGGCAAATAAGCAGACGATAAAACCAAAGGTAGTTCCCTTTGAGATAGCCAAACTTCTGAAGGAGGTTGGTTACGATGAGAAGATAGCAGAATTTTGGGCTTATGCTAGTCCTTGGACAGCAAAGGGTGGCATTCGTAAGGGTGGAAAATATAATGAGCATTACGGCAGTTATATTGCTTACTCCAATTCCGAGTGGGAGAAATCCAATATTGAGTTTTCTGCTGCCTTAAAGTTGAATAGTAAGCATCCGGCAATATCCGCTCCAAGCTATGATATGGTGCTTGATTGGCTTTTAGAGCATTTCGGTTACTATATTTGTGTTGCAAACATTTCGAAAGATAAGTTCTGTTGGCAAACTACATCATGGTGTGTAGAGGAAGGCTTGTGTCATACGGATGGTAAGGAATATTCCAGTAGATACGATGCAATGGATGCCGCATTCAAGAGTATCTTAAAGGCTCGCATTGAGAATAAAGATAACGAGGTAATCAAAAGACTTTTGGAGGAAATACAAGATGGAAAGACTTTATGATACTTTTGTACACGCAATAATGATGAAGTTAGAATCTCGTTTATGTACTGAACTCGAATGCGTCTATAAGAATATAACAAACAAGATTGTTGAGAAGAAAGGTAAACTTACCAACGAAGACGTAATTGAGTTTCAGAAAAAACTACAAGAAGTGTACGACACGAATACTACTATTCGTGAAAAGGTTACTGGCATTAAAGATTCCAAGAAATGTATCTTAACTAAAGAAGCATGTGAAGAGTTAATAAAGCGACTTAGCGTGATTAATATAAAAGAAGATGAACAAGCAAAGAATGATAGAGTGGATAGCCACTTGTGATACAGGCATCTCTTCAATGACTATGTGGAGTGCATTGATGGGGGTAAAACGAAAGAAAGATTTGGATATTCCTAAAGACAATAGTGACTTCCGTAGATGCTATGATATGGTAGAACACGGACACGTAACCTTGGATGAGCTACAGGTTGTAAAGGAGCAGTATCCTTGGTTTGCTCCTGTTGTTGACAATTGGAAGGAATTGTCTCTTTTGTTTGAAGAAGAGCTGGACAAACGTTTGTATATACGAATCCGTCAGCTTTGCAAAGAGTCAGATGCTATCCGGTATGAGTTAAAGGGAGGACTTTATTATGAAAGGGGTTTTTGGTATAATGTTTAATTATTAAAAAAATAGAAAGAATGAATAAAGACAAATTAAAGGTCAGCTTTGAGATTGACCGCTACAAGGTAATTGGTATGCTTTCACGTAATTGTGAGAATGCTGAAGAGTACAACGAGATTATGGATATTCTTGAAGGAAAGAATGAGTTTGTGCGTGATGCGAATGGTAACGAGGAACTTGCAAGCCGCATTTGCAATTATGCTTTGGACTCTATCTTGGTAGAGAATCCAGATTTGGCTCTCCGTAAGCGTTTGGATAAGGAACAGAAAGGCGAGGATGCTCTTGATGGATTTTCAAATGTTATCGAAATCAAAGGTGATGACGCAAAGAAACTTGTAGAAACCCTTTGTGGTATTCTTCGAATGGATAAATGATGTAAAATACATCAAAAGAATATAAATAAACACTAAAACGCTTGCAGGAATAAGAAAAAATGCTTATCTTTGCATCGTGTTTGAAACAGATGGCCTTCTGAGAGGTCGCTTCTACCATAATAAGTCAAGACTTAGGAGTTTACGGCAGGGTTCCCAAGTTCCCCAGCTCAGCTAGACTATAACAAGGAAACTCTTATAAGGGTGAGAGACCCTAGTTGCTGCATTAGACAAGTGGTTAAGTCGCCAGCTTTTCACGCTGGTATTCAAAGGTTCGAATCCTTTATGCAGTACTAAATTGCCCTATGGTGTAATGGCAACACTACAGGTTTTGGTTCTGTCATTAGTGGTTCGAATCCGCTTGGGGCAACAAGGTGGAATTGGTATATGTTCCACAAAAGGTGCGATATTCAAGCGGTTAAAGAAGATAGACTGTAAATCTATTCCCATTGTGGGTTCGGTGAGTTCGAATCTCCCTTGCACCACGAGTACTTTTTGCATATTACGAGGAATGTAGCTCAGTAGTAGAGCACTTGGCATGGTAACTAAGGGGGCGTTGGTGCGAATCCAATCATTCCTTTACGCTTTCGTAGCTCAGTGGCAGAGCATAGGATTTTTAATCCTAGGGTCGAAGGTTCGAATCCTTCCGTTGGCACAATGAGACACAAGAAGAGAGCCGTGATGTTTGTTTTGTTGGAATCTCGGACATCTGTCAACGGGTAAACGTAGGAAGCAGATGAGACGAATAAAGTTGTGAATAAGTCTATGAACTAGGTGAACAAGCGGAATGGCTCTCTATTGTGCTTCATTTGATGGTTTAACGAAAAATTGAAGAATATGAAAAGTCCGTTAAGAATGGCAGTCGCTTTAGAAAAGAACAACAAGGTATATCCAAAAGATGTACGGAAGTTCTTGATGGGATTGTACGCCACGCTACATTTGACAGATAACGCAACGGCTAAAGATATGGAAAAGCTGGTATATTATGCTTTTCGGAATGGTTACCTGCTAGGTGTCAAGTCTGAAGGAGGTGATGACCAAAAAGCGTATGATAGACTACCGGATTTGGGAGTAGAAGAAGATATTGGTGATGATTTAAAAAGATAGTCGATAAAAATTGGTAATTAGTTAGTAAAGTTTTTTAGGCTTTGGTGTGTGAACATCGAAGCCTTTTTTATATATAATAAGGTAAAATAAAAACAGAAATATTAACAAGCTATGCGTATCAGTTACGAAAGGTTAAAATACAAAAGAAAAACATTAAATAATTTGCATATTTCAAATATTCTTTGTATCTTTGCATCGTCAATCAAGATAAGTTGGTTGATTTGCCGAGTGACAAGTTTCACTCAATAAGGTGAGAGCGACACCAAGGGGTAAGACCCGAAACAACTAGCACAATTGATTATGTCTAAGCAGACTGGTTTTTCATTCGCAAGTTCAAAGAAGTCATTAATTGAGACTATTGACGAAATTAAGAAGTCAAAGATGCCTCGCAACGAAAAGATTGTTGCATTGAAGACTTGCGGTCTTCGTGAGAAAGAAATCTCCGATATGTTGAAGGTCTATGTACCTAGCGGTTCTACTTCAACGAGATTTGTTTATACATTCGGTGTTGAGATAGAATGTGTTCATGCCGAGCGCAATGCCTTGATAGAGGCAGGTCGTCAGAATGGTGTTGATATTCATTCTGAGGGCTATAACCACACCGACAACAAGAGTTATTTCAAGATTGTTAGTGATGCTTCAGTTCGTGGTGATGTTGACCCTAACGAGGTTGTAAGTCCGGTATTGAATGGCAATACAAATGGTATGGCAACCTTAAAGAAGGCTATTAAGTCTTTGGATGCCGTAGGTGCAAGAGTAAATTCTACTTGTGGTCTTCACGTTCATATTGGTGCAGCAAAGTTGACAGGTGAGCAGTATGTTAACGTCTTCAAGAATTATCAGAAGCTTGAAAGATTGATTGATAGCTTCATGGCTCCTTCACGAAGAGGTAATTGCCGTTGGGCAGCCAGCTTGCTTGACAAAGATTTCTCTAATTGTCACAGCAATCAAGATATTAGATTCGATGTCTTTCATGGAGATAGATATTATAAGGTCAATGCTGAGAGCTATACACGTCACAGGACAATCGAGTTTCGCCAGCATCAAGGTTCTACCAATTTCAAGAAGATAGAAATGTGGGTTAAGTTCTGCGCAAAGCTTGTCGGTTGGTCTCGCAATAATGTCTTTGCTAGTGAGGTTATGAATATCGAAGATATACCTTTCTTGAATAAAGAAGAGAAGGCTTTCTTCCAGAGTCGTAAGGATGCATTTGCAACCAATAACGATTAATTAATGTAGTCCTAGGGTAAAAGCACTAGGACACAAAGAAATCAAAGTGTTATTAAGAAAAAGAAAGGGTAAAGATATGTGTGTTATTATTGTATGTCCGAAAGGTGTTGCTTTGCCATCCGTAGATGAACTAAAGGCTGCGTATATGAGAAATCCCGATGGTTGCGGTTTTGTGAGCGAGTCTGACCATTACAAGAGTTTGCATTTCTCTACATTTATCCGTAGATTGATGAAGCGAGATATAAATGAGAATGTAATCATACATTTTAGATTTGCTACTCATGGCTCTGTCTGTGTCAAGAACTGCCATCCATTCTACAAGGCAGGTTATTGGTTCGCACATAATGGAGTGCTCCCGATTTGCACTGAGCATGATAAAACAGATAGTCAAATTTGCTTTGAACGTTTCATTTATCCTACTATCAAGAAATATGGTTGGGGTTCTGATAAACATATGAAAGAAATGAACAAATGGACAGCTCATGGTTCTAAGTTTGCAATGTTGCATAATGGTGAGATTGTGAAGTCCGGTAAATTCATAGAGCGTGATGGACGGTTCTATTCTAATTTGAATCATTTGGGTTATATGAGAAATGTAATAAACTTTTAGAAGATTAATGTTTAGGTTCTTTTTATTCGACAAGCGTCAGATGTCCGTGAGGATATTTGGCGTTTTTTTTGTTATATAAGGTGTTTTATTTTGTGTTGCTATAAATTATTCGTATATGTGATAAAATAGCCTTAAATCGCTTAAAAATGCCGTTATTACTCACTTTTAAGCAAAAGTGAGATACTTGCAAATGGATTAGTGTGTTAATTATTCTTTTCGTATTATCTTTGCACTAGTTTTAACAAATATATCGAAAGAATGAAAGATAAAATTTTCCAGTTACTAAAACAAGAGTATAAGTCTCTTGGGTTAGGTGATGAAGTTCTTCAGGCACATGCCGAAATGCTTGATAAGATGGGGCTTGTTACTGATGACAACATCGAGACAGTGGTTGCTAGTCAAAAGAGTTTTTTGGAGTCCTTGCAAAAGGACAATGACCGCAGAGTTACCGATGCCAAGAAAAAGTTCGAGGAGGCACAGAAGGCTAAAGAAGATGCTGAACGCAAGGCTGCTGAAGAAGAAGCTAAGAAGAAAGCTGACGAAGAAGCCAAGAAAGCCGCTGAAGAAGCCGAAAAGAAACGCTTGGAGGAATTGGCAAAGAAAAACGAAATGCCGGATTATCTCAAAAAATACTTTGAAGAGCAGGCAGCAGAGAAGAAAGCTTCAGATGAAGCAAGAACCAAGGAACGTGAAGAGTTCAAGAAACTCGTTGAGACCTTGACTCAGAAGAACACAGACCAAGCCAAGACTTACAACGAACAGATGGAGGCGCAAAGCAAGACCATTAAGGAATTGCAAGAAACTATCCAAAAGCAAGCTGAGGAGGCTAAGGCTAAGGAAGAGGCTGCTGCAAAGGCAAAGGCAAAGGCAGACCACGATGCGAAGATTTTATCAAAGGCTAAGGAGTTGGGCATTCCCGAAAGTCGTATCAACGAGGGTTTCACCTTGAGCGATGATGCTACAGATGAAGCTATCGAAACATACCTCTCCAAGGTAGCGAACAACTACAAGGCGTTGCAACAACCACAATTCGGGGGCAGCTATCGTGCTAGCGAGGGCGAGCCAACAAAGGAGGACGTTGACAATGTGGCCGCATCATTAGTTCAGTCACTTTAAAAATTGAAAAACATGAATCAGGAATTGAAGACTACAAAAAAGCAAATTGTCTTTGGTGAGGATTCCGTCATTATCCAGAAATGGGAAGGCGACATCAAGGGCGGTCGTGCTTTGGATTGGACAGGCGTAAAAGATGAAGTTCTTTACGCAGGTCGTGTTATCGTGACAGATGGTAAGGGAACTTACAAGCCATTGCCTATTGAAACAGACAATTATAAGGCTTTGGGTACTGCCAGCGACCCATTGGAGCATTACAAGTATGCGGGTGTTCTCTATCGTTCCATTCTGAACGGTGAGCCAGCGGCAATTATGACTGCTGGACAAGTTAACAAGGTAGCAGCTAAGGCTGCAAATGGTGCAGACTATCCGGATGCGTTCCTTACAGCTATGCCAAAGATTGCTTTGGTTAGCGATGAGGATGCAAACAAGTTCGATGAGTCTGATGCAACCATGGACAAAGACTAAAAGAAGGAGGATAACAGATGGAAAAATCACTTTATTTTCAGTTGGTCAATAAATACTTCCCACAACTTGTTGCAAGTGTAGTAGAGAAGTTGAACGGCAAGAATCAGACTGCATTGACCTATATGTACCGAGACCACTTGACTAACACATATAGTCAGGACGGACGCTGGGCATCAATTACTGCGGAATACACACGAGTTGCTGCTGATGTTGTATCAATGGATGCAGAACTTCCATTGAAGAGCCGTGATAAGGTTTCAACCGCTGAGGGTCAAATCCCAAAGGTTGGTATGAAGCTTTACATGTCAGAGAAGCAGCTTAAGGATTTGGATAACATGATTGCGCAACGTTTGCCTCAGCCACAGATTTTGCGTAACTTGTTTGCAGACCTTCCTCGTTGTATTCAGGCGGTTTACGAGCGTATTGAAGATATGTTCCTCAGTGAGCTGTCAACAGGTGTAGCTTTGGCAACTCGTTCCGGTGGTACTGGTATCCGAATTGATGTAGGTTTTGCCGAGAAGAATAAGTTCGGTCACGGTGCTAAGGCTTGGGACGCAGAGGATGCAACTCCTCTTGATGACATCCAATTGGTTTACGACAAGGCGATGGAAGACCAAAATACCATCACTACTTGTTATCTTGATGATTACACAATCAAGTTGCTTGGCAAGAACAAGCAGGTTCGTGCTCAGTTTGCCTTCAATCAAGGCATTGCAACCAATAGTAATAGCAATATTCCTATTTTGAGCTTTGAGCAGATTGCTTCTATCTTCAGAAATAAGTGGCAGACTAACTTGGTACGTGTAGCCCGTACAATCAAGACCGAGATTAACGGCAAGAAGGGAACACACAACCCTTGGGCTAAGGGTCACATGACCTTTACATGCTATGATAACCTTGGTGATTTGTTCTGGACTAACGTAGCCGAAGCTACAAGACCAGTTGCAGGTGTTACTTATCAGTCAGCCGATGAGTATATCTTGGCTAGTCGTTATTCTACCAACGACCCACTCCGTGAGTTCACCAGCTCACAAGCAATGGTTGTTCCTATCTTGAATAACGTTGATGCTATCTATTCTTTGGACTCAACACAAGCAGTAGGTTAGGCTTATGAGAGGTGAGGTAATTAGTCCGTTCCGTGATAAGTTCCATTTTAACACCATCTATGAAGTAGGTGCAATCTTGGACTTTGACGAAGAACGCATGAACTCCCTTATCGAACGTAAGCTTTGCAAGATGTTGGAGGTGCAGAACGATAATAGTTCTGCATCTCCAAAAGACGATAAGGAAATTAAAGATACTCCTAAAAAGGAAGTCTTGAATGATGGAAAAGAAACTCCTAAAGAGGATGAAGATAAAAAATCAGAAGAGACACCTAAGAAGGAAGTCTTAAAGGAGAAGAAGGAGAGCAAGACTAAAAAGGAGAAAACCCCAAAAAAGGATGCTGCCGAGTCAACCGAAGAGACTTCTGAAAAGGAGAATGTAGAAGAGGAGCTTGACGAAAAGACTAAGAGCGAGCAAGAGGCTGCAAAGAAAATCGCTGAGGCTATGAGTCAGGCTCAGAAATAATGATGTCACATGAAGATAAGAGAATACATTTCGCAGAAGTTGCGTGCTTGGAACATAACGGATGCCCAATTGGAAGATATTTCGTCAGGTATAGACCTTGACGAAGAATATACGTCTGATAATTCGCAGGTTGTAGGCAAGGCGATGATTTCCGTAATCGAGGAACTTATGCTTGCCCCATATATGAGCAATGTGAACGAAAATGGATTCTCTGTCTCTTGGGACTACTCTAAGATAGGACAATACTATATGTGGCTTTGCCGAAAATATGGTGTTGCTCCGGATAATGAAGTGGTGGCAGCTTTAGGGCTTTCCACTATCACGGATAAGTCTGATATTTGGTAAATGTCTAGGTTATGTTATATTCCCCTCATATATTAAAGAAGAAGTTCGTGAATAAGGTTGTCAACAAGTACAACGAGGTCATTAGCTCTTCTGAGGAATGGAAAGAAATGGGGCGTTGTCGGTGCGATGACAACTCTACCGAGCATTTCACTACCGAGAATGGTAGCATATATACACCGAAATATCATATTGTTTGTGACAAGTGCCAGATTTCCGAAGGTGATGAAGTCCAGGTCTATTCCGATGATGGAAGCTACCGAGGAGGTGGAAAGGTCTATAATGCCCCTAAGTGCAATTATCTTGGTTATATGAGTATCTATGTCTGATGTTATAAAGGATGAGATAGACGCTTTCTTTGCACAGGGAGAAAGGGAAGTAGATGAATTTCTTGATAGGTTAGGTAAAACTGCTGTTGAGCTTGATAAGGCTAACGGAAACTACCGAAACCGCACAGGTAATCTCAGAAGGTCTAACTATAGTAATGTACATGACCACACCTTGACCCTTGGCAACAAAGCGGAATATGCGTCTGATGTTTCCTCTAGGGGATATGATGTTATAGATTCGGGTATTCAGTATATCAAGAAAGAAATCGAGGATATGCGATGATAACAGAAATAGATGCTGGTCATGTAATCTATGATGACTTGGAACTTATGGGATTGGAACGAAGACTGAAAGGACATCTGACAAAGGGTGGACTTGAGGGGGAAAGACCTTTGGTCGGTGAGAAGATTCCTGATGAAGGCATGATAGTAATCATTCCTAAGCGCATGAGTGCAGACAAGACATATTTCAACGATTGTACTATAGAGGTAAACATATTGCTCAAAGATATAGAGGGCGAGGCTAATCCTCAATTGAACGAGCTTTTAAAGAAGGCTATTCAAACCCTGTCCGACAATGAGGTCGGAAAAGCTGAGGATGTATGGTATCGTTATTCTATCCGCTCCCACGGCATAGAGCAAGAGAGTAGGTTGAGTTGCCATTACGCAAACATTACTATTGATTTTGAAACATTAAACGTAAGATAAGATGAAACCATTTATTGGAATCAAGAGAATTTGGTATGGTGCTCCTCTTACCGAGGCAAATACACCTGCTAAGTTGGCTACATGGTTGAAAACCGCTACAGAGGTTAAGAACAGCCATGAGGGAACATGGGGATATTCTCAGGATGACCCTAGTGTTACCGAGTACAAGAACGAGCTGAACGGACAGGTTTACTATCGTGACAAGACCGATGAGGGTGCTAAGACAATTACATTCTCTATTGGTGTCTTTTCATGGAAGAATAAGGTAGACTTGCAGGGTGGTAAGATGTACAAGGCAACTGGAGAAGAGACTACAACGGAGGCAGATGCAGTAGGTTGGTCTTCTAGCCAAGATTTGGCTAATATCAACAAGTGTATCGTTGCTCAGACCAAGACAGGGAACTACATCGTTTTCTCAAATGCGGCTATCGTTGCCAAGGGTGACCAGCAGGATAAGAATATCACTTTGGGTATTTCTGCCGTTGCTATGGAAAGCGAGATCGATGGTGTGGCTGGCGAGTACCAATGGGAAGGCTCTGCGGTTGTAGAACAAGAATAAGACATAGGCAACAAATGATAGAGGGGGATGGTGTTAATGCCGTTCCCCTTTTTTAATATTCAGAACCATGAGTAAGGCAAGTAAATTAATTACGGATGCAATTCTTGGAGAGGACACCGTAACGATAATCGTGAATGGAAGGGCTTATTACGTTTCACCACCTACAATTATAAAATTGGTCAAGGCGGCTAAATACCTTGATAGTTTCGAAGAGGGCAAGACCTTAGCGGAAGTCTTATGCATGCTTAAGAATTTGGATGATGCTTGCAAGGCGTTGTCCGTATTCATACAAGGCGATGAATCCATTAGTGATGAATTATCTAAAGGAACGCTTGAAGAGGTTGTCAATGGCTTACAAACGGCTTATTCCTTAATCTCTATAAAGGATTTTCAGACGCTATCAATTTTGGCGAAGAGTGCGGCAAGGATGATAGCAAAACCACGACCATAGGTAACGATACACTCTTAGGACAGATTGCATCTTTTATGGATAGTCTGCATTTATCTTACCAAGAAGTCGTGAAAGAGATACCTTATAGAAACTTATTGCTGATGGCAAAAGACAAGCAAAGAGTAGCATGTGGTGATGTAATGTATGAGGTAACGGAAGAAGAGTTTGGCATGAACTTCAAAAAAGGATAAGTTTAAAATAATGCAAATAAAATATTAAAAGCACTAAAACGCTTGCAAGTTAGCGAAATATTGTTTATCTTTGCAAGCGCAGAACAAAAAAGGATAAAATGGCGATTTAAGAAATTGATAAGATATTAGAGACACGAAACCCGATGGACTATACCGAAAGGCAGTCCGAGTCACTATTCCTTTGACTTTGCAATCGGTAGTTTCGTGTTTTTTTGTTTAAAATAAGATGCAAGACGTAAGGTTGATATTCGAGATACTGGTTTCCATGTTGCTTTGCGTTTGTCTCATATTGCTTGCTGTAAGTAGATATAGGCAAAAGAAAAAGCGTGAAGAACCGGAGCGAAAGGAAATGGACTTGATAGACTTCTTTTCTTTGGGAGGAGTTGCCTATTATTGGAACAAAGGTGGTAAGCAGCAGAAATGCTACACATACGAAGAATTTCTGAAAATCAAGGCTGACTACGTGGAGCTTTGGTTGAATCAGAATAGATATATTTTTAACTCTCAATTAGATTGCGATGATATATAAAGTATATGTTTTGTTGCCGACAATAGTTGTAGCAGATGGTATTGTTGGTATAGCTTGGCTAGGAAAGGTTTTTAGCTGGCGATATGGAAAGAACAAGAAAAAGAGCAAGAATGTGTCCTTAATGATAGGATATAACACAGGAATGTCTCTTAAGTCAAAAATAGACGATAACGCAGCGGATGATTATTTAAGACGCATTGTCGAAGAAAACAGAATCTAAATTCAAGGGTTAGAGTCCCTTTTTTACAACCATATTACTTGTGGTTATTTTTATACATCGGTTTTTATTAACGATTGTTTTTTATGGTAGATAAATGTATAAAAACGAGCACAAGTTCCCTTATAGATGGACTAAAAAAGATGCTAATTTCACAAAAGACAAAGGTAAGGTGATGTCTTGCTTTTGTTGTGGAGGTGGAAGTTCCTTTGGTTACAAACTAGCTGGCTACGATGTTGTAGCCTGTAATGAGATAGACCCAAAGGTTATGAAGATGTACTTGAAGAATCACGATGTCAAGTATTCTTTCAATTGTGATATTCGTGAGTTGATTACCAATATCAATATGGGGGGGCATATTATGAAAGAAGAGTTGCATAATTTGGATATATTGGATGCTAGTTTCCCATGTTCTGTATTCAGTATTGCAGGTGACCGCCAAAAGGCTTGGGGAAAGGAAAAAGTATTCCGAGAAGGTCAGAAGGCGCAAAGGCTTGACGATTTGGCTTTCTACTCTATTGACCTTGCTAAAGAACTAAAGCCAAAGGTGGTGGTTTTTGAGAATGTCCAAGGTTTGTTGCAAGGTGAAGCTATCGAGTACGTGAAAGAGATTTACAAGCAGATGGATAATGCCGGATATATCTTGCAGCATTGGTTGCTTAATGCACGTAATATGGGTGTTCCTCAGAATCGACCTAGGGTGTTCTTTCTAGGATTACGCAAAGACCTTTGTAAGCCGTTTATGGTTCAGAAGGATTTGTTCGAGCGAGTGCCTAAGATAGATATGGACTTCAACGAGAAAGAAATTGTCTTGGATGAGTTCTCGGACTATAATGGAAGACAGATTCCTAAAGGAATGATGAAGTATTGGGAGTATAGAAACGAAAAGGACAATTCTATCGGTGATATTGTCAAGCGGATGGATAATCGTCTTTCTATGTTCAATAATATGTTTCTTAAAAAGAATAAGGTATGCAATACTATATCAGCAATGGAAGATAGACTTGTGTATTTTGATAATCCAAGCTATATGTCGGCGCATGATACGATTTTAGCCTCAACATTCCCTATGGATTATGACTTTAATGGTATGAAGCCTTGGTTTGCCTGTGGTATGTGTGTGCCTCCAGTTATGATGGCTAATGTAGCTACTAGAATCTGGGATTGCTGGCTATCTAAAATAAAAAAGGAGGAATGCGCATGATAACAGCAAGTATGACATCGGGAGAGATGCGTAGAGTACGAAACTTAGATGAAGCTAGAATCTATGAGTTTCAGATGCGAAAAGCTAATGAGCTTAAACGTGAAATGAGAAAGCAGAACGTAAGACAAATAACAAAGACCTTTGAGCTTGCTACACCTAATGCCGATTATTTCATCGTTGTAGGTGTAAAACATGGCGATGTATTTGCTTCCGGTTTGTTCATTTATCTGAAGGAAACCAACGAGTATATTCCTATGAGTAGAAACGAGGGGTATAGCGAAGATTGTTTTGCTATGAGCGTTCATTTTCTGAAGAGATTTGCAGAAAGGTTTTTGAAAAAAGACTTACCGATTCTCAAGATATTGCAAAAGATATATACATCGTTTACAGGTGCTGTTCAGCTCTATAGTGATGACAAGACAAGAAGAGTGGTATTTGCTATTCCGGAAGGGCTTATACTCACAGAATACGAGCAAGAAAAGCATATCATCCATTACAAAACCTTTGTAAGCATGGATATGCTAAAGAAGACACAGAAGCGAAGTTATGAGAAGATAAGTGCATTTCTCATGGAGTCTTGTCAGCAAATAGCTAAAGCAAGAGAAACCGGAAATGACGAAAGGCTGTGCGTTGTGTACAGAAGGTTTTACAATGATATTGATTTGCTAGATACAAAGGAGGCGCAAGCCATATATTCAAGTTTCTTTGAAAAAGGAGGTAACAATGAAAGATAAATGTATAACAAGGTTTCTTGGTGATATAAAGCCTATAAAGAATTACGAAAGGTATTATGTTAGCAAGCTGGGACATGTTTTTACTATTGGGAGAACGTCTCAATTAAAGGAAATCGTACCTTGCAAGACACCAAAAGGTTATCTGAAGGTATGGCTTTACAAGAACGGAAAGCGCAAGATGTTTTATATCCATCGTTTGGTAGCTCAGGCTTTCTTGGAGAATCCAGAAGCGTTGCCGATGGTGAATCATAAGGATTTCGACAAGACGAATAACGATGTAGACAACTTGGAGTATTGCACCGCAAGATACAATGTGATTTATTCTGCTATAGCAAAGAAAACCTCTTCCGAATATTTGGGTGTGACTTGGAATAAGAGTGTAAGAAAATGGCAAGCGCAGTATCAGATAGGTAAAAAGAAAATATATATAGGTTGCTTTGATACGCAACAAGAGGCTCATGAAGCTTATATTAACGCTATAAAAGAGATTTGATATGCTTGAATTTGATAGAATATACAATTCCGACTGCATAGAAGGAATGAAACAAATAGAGAGCGGGAAAGTAGATTTAATTGTTACTGACCCACCATATTGTATCTCCTATAAGACGGGATGGAGAGCAGACGACCATCGTTTTTCGAAGGAAATACTCAATGACGATAATGAGCAATTGATTATTGATTATATGAGCGAATGCTACCGGATTTTGAAGGATGATAGTGCTGCTTATATCTTCTGTAGTGCTAAGACCTTGGACTTTTTTATGCAACAAGCGAGGAATGCAGGGTTTACCATTAAGAATGTGCTCATTTGGCGAAAGAACAACCATACGGCTGGAGATTTAGAGGCGCAATATGGTCAATGTTACGAGCCAATCCTGTACTTGAATAAAGGCAGACGAACCATAAACGGCAAGCGTTTAGAGGATGTTTGGGACTTTGATAGAGTTCCATCAGATAAATTGGTACATCAGAACGAGAAACCAATCCCCTTGCTTATGCAATGCATCTTGAAATCATCAAATGAAGGCGATTTGGTGTTTGATGGCTTTATGGGCAGCGCAAGTACTGCTCTGGCTTGTATGCGGACAAATCGGAATTACCTTGGTTTTGAATTGGATGAGGATTATTTCAAGGTGGCACAAAGAAGAATTAAGGAAGAATTGTTTAATCAAAAAGATATGTTTGGATATGCTGGAGTTAAATAGAATTTATCAAGGTGATTGTCGAAAGCTTTTAAAGCTGATTGATAGTGATAGCATAGACCTCGTATGTTCCGATGTGGCTTATCCGGTTCAGTCTAGGGGTGGCTCAGGGAGTATGGGAGGATATTGGACGGAATCTCAAACAAGAAAGGGCAAAATATTCAAGAGTAACGATATTGATATTTCGGACTACATCAATGATTTGTACCGGATATTAAAGGACAGGTCGCATTGCTATCTTATGTGTAATGATTATAATTTAATGCACTTTCTTGATGTGGTAGGAAAGAGTGAGTTCCATTTTACCAAATGCTTAATATGGGATAAGTGCGCAAAAATATGTGGCCGCTATTATATGGCACAGAAAGAGTATATCATCATGCTACGCAAAGGTGGTGATAGACAGATAAATGAATGTGGTACATCTGACATTCTGAGTGTTCCTATTCCAACCAACAAGCGCAAGGATAAGGATGGTTTGATTAATCAGACTGAAAAACCTGTAAAGTTGATGGAGATATTAATTAGAAACTCGACAAATGTTGGTGATGTTGTTCTAGACCCATTCATGGGGAGCGGTACAACGGCAAGAGCTTGCGTAAACCTTGAAAGAAAGTATATAGGCTTTGAAATAGACCAGCGTCAAGTAGATTTTGCTAATAACGAATTAAAGAATATGAGTAGGCAGTTAAGTCTGTTTTGAAACTATGGATATGTGCAAGGTGTTTTGTTGCAATCCTGTTGTAAGAAATGGGAATAAAGAAACAACGGATGCTCTTATAAGAGCTATGAGAGACAAAGCCTTAAAACGAGGGTTGGTACGTGATGAATTGATAGGTTTTTGCAACCGATTCTTGAGAGAAGGCGAAATCAAAGCTTGTATAGAGCATTTGCTAGATAATTTCAAACGTTATTTTTGGAGGTATCATTGATATGAGAAGAAGAAAGTTGAACAAGTCTCCAGTGCTAGGCTTCTGCGGATTTGTTATCGGTTACGAATGCAAGGAAAAGGGAATAAAGCTGATGGAGTGCGATAAGGCGCAAGCAGATGCAATCATAGTTCCTCATCACTTTTCACACAAGGTAACGAAGAATAGTTGCTTGAATCTTTTGGTATTGTATAAGGATAAGATAAGGGGTGCAATGCAAATAGGGTATGGAATCCGACCGCACATCAAGGCTGAAAAGGGCGAAGTGTTGGATTACCATCAAGTGAGGGAATTTGACAGAATGTGGTTGTCTGATGATATGCCAAAGTTTAGCGAGACGATTTGCCTATCTCTCTTGCATAAGTATATTAGGGCAACACATAAGGAAATCAAGTACCTTATATCTTATGCCGATACGTCCATAGGTAACAAGGGAACTATATATAAAGCTGCAAACTATGAGCATATTGATACCATTAAGGCAGATTTCTATGTGTTACCAAGTGGTGAGCGTGTGCATCCGGTTACGATGTGGCATCGGCACAAGACAAGAGCATGGGAGGTTCTAACGAAGCTATACCCAGGAATAAAAAAGGCAGAAGGGTTTCAACTTAAATTTCTGAAGAAGTTATGAAGAAAAGAAATAAATGTATTCCTCGTCATTTGCATCCAGATCCTGAGCATTGGGTTAGAAAGGGTCAATCTTGGAAGGCGAAGGTCGCTTATGAAAGCGAGGATGATGCTTGGGAGTTTCTGAATCAGAATCCGAAGTTACGGGCACAAGGTATGGCGGTGTATCGGTGTAGGATATGCAACAAATATCATATAGGGCACAAGAACAACAAATAAAAAATATAAACAGCAATGATAGTAATAAAAATCAAAACATGGAAAGACTGGAAGAAGGACTTTCTTGATTGGGTGCAAGAACCTCGACGCAAAACTTGCAAGGATTTTGTAGACTATATGGAGGCTTTGCAAAATCGTGTTCTCTACAAAATAATAGCCGATACTTGCGATAAATACGGCAATATGCGTGAGGGGCAAATCCAAGACATCACAGAAGCAGTCGAAAAATGCGTGGCTGAGTGTGCTAAAGAAGCACGCAAGTTAATCGATGAATGTCAGCCCGTAAAATTCTTATAAGGCTGTAACTCTCATTACAAGCAACACAAACTCTACACAACAAGCGCAGTCAGCGTTATTTTAAAACATAAATAGTAGAAAATATGAAAAAAGAAGATAGACTTAAAATATATCGCAAATACGATGGTCATTGTGCTTATTGCGGCAAGAGTATAGAGTATAAGGATATGCAGGTTGACCATCTTGTTCCGAAGAATCGAGGGTGTTACTCTCGGTGGAGCGACAAGGCGGGAAAGTTTGTCGTATCCCATGGCGATGATACCATGGAGAACTATATGCCATCTTGCAGGTCTTGTAATCTTCGTAAGCGTGATATGAGTTTGGAACAATTTCGCTCAGAGATTACAAGACAGGCTAAAGGATTGCTTAATGGTAAGGCTTCTTTCCAAGTAAAGATGTCGCTTGCTTATGGTTTAATTGAAGAGCACTTTGATAGACCTATTGAGTTCTATTTCGAGAAATTTAAATAGTTGAGAATATGAAGAAGTTTAAGAAGTCGATAGAGATTAGCACTAAGAATATTTCAGACGTTCTTCAAGTGCCAATTGTTACAAGTTTATACAAGACTAAGAATTTTAAAAACCCTTGTCTTGAAGGTCGTAGCGTTCCTTATGATACTATAGCACTGATGTATGTTCATATCGAAGGCTTTGATAGCGATTTTTGTATTAACCAAGGCTACATTCTCGCTCTTGATATTTGTGATACTTGGTATGCCTTTTCAAAAGCAGGATGGGAAAAACATAAAAACGATGAGGTATGAAGAAGAAAGGATATTACGAATACGGAAACGGAATCTACCCTTTGAAACTTTGGGTACACATCGGTAAAGACCTGAAAGAGCTGATAGATTCCTGTTTTGACAACTGCAATGCTCCCGATAGTGATTACGGCGGCGTTACGTATGCCGATGCTGTCAGGAAAAGCGACAGAAGGCGCGGTGTTCTTGTTTCGTTCCAGTGCTCGAAGGATATGTCAATGGACTACTGCTGCCATGAGGCTTCTCACGCTTGCGATGCCATCGAGGACGCTATTGGTATGGAACACGGAGACGAGCCTTCTGCTTACTTGATAGGTTGGATTGCGTCTTGCATCAACAAGGCTCGTTTGGGCATTGGAGATTTCGTTGAAATTGTAGATAAGGAAGAAAAATAGCCCAAAGGCAAAATACCATTTGGTGTTTACCCCATCACTATATATAATAATGTAGTGGTGGGGATTTTTGTGTTAACGTCAGCAAATTATTTGTTTGTATTATTATAGTGTGTTAAAAGCTATAAGAAATACATTAAATAACTTGCATATTTCGAATATTCTTTGTATCTTTGCATCGTAATTAAGAAATAAAGGTTACTAATTAAAAATGGTGAGACACACCATAAAAACTGTAAGAAGAAAGTGAAAAAGTTTTTTGAAAACTTATCTGAAAAGTTTAATGATGCGGCTTTTGAGGCGCAACTTGATGATTTTACTTGCGAGTTTGATGCTATTAACAAACCTGCTGAAATCGTGGTGTCCGTTAAGAGTAGAAAGGTTATCCATTCATATGGAAATATTTCTTCTTATCCATATTACAATGTAGATAAGATTAATATCTATAATGAAGACGGAGAAGACGTTTCTTCAAAATATCCTTTGTTCTGCCAAAGAGTTAAGGATTGCGTGCCTTCTTATAAAGATGTAGAGAATGACTTGACGGAGGCAAATATGAGCGATACCGAGCTTTATTTCGGCTCAGAGGCTAATTATTTGCATTACAAGTATGGTAACTAAATGGTTTGGATATGGAGTACGAAAATAACTTTGTAGGTCTTTCATCTGTAACGAGTCACGCCCTTGAAATATTAAGGTATGAACTAGAGTATGGATGGACATTGGCTCTTATGCCAAATGATGTGTGGTACAACTAATTACTTTTAAAATTTCAAATTATGGCAGAATATAAAGTTGAAGTAGATTTGTCGGACTTGTTCGATGATATGACCATCAACGAGCAGAAGAACTTTTTAGTAGAAAAGTTCAGTTCCTTACCTATAAACAAGATGGTTGAAGTAGCTGGAGAAATACTGGATAACCTTAATGGCGACCAAGTAGCTAAAGTTATAGAAGACGCTTTCGATAACTTGCATGAGCAAGGTCAAGAGCAAGTAATCAACTATGTGAACGAATAAGGCTATGATGTCCGACAAACAATATAGAGTTGCTCGCAAGGGTGTTGTCGAGCAACTTAAATTAGCTCAGAGACTTCATTGCAAGCACATGGAGCAGAAGTATAAAGTGGCTTTGGAGAAGTTAGAGAAACGCTTCTTAAAACCGGATGCCGTGGGATGCTTCGATTTGGGCGCAAGGGTATCAAATAGTTATTATCATCTTTAAATGGTTAAGGTTATGGAAGCAAAAGTAGAAGTAAAGACAATTCCTTTGCATGGATTGTTTATCCATCGCAAGCAGGTTTGGCGTTCTCTAGGTAAGCTGAGAGCTAAAAGTCATTCTACATCAGCGCAGAAAGTATTTATGAATGAGCATAATACTGAGGTATATACCGAGAATGCAGATTTCATTGATGGCTTGAAAGTCACTCCTTATGATGGTGAGCTGCCCAAAATATCAAAAAACGTTGGTGGTATGAGTTACTACCAGTATTGTTTAACGCAAAAATTGGTTTAGTTATGGAAACTGAGATTAATATTGTGGAAATTCTAAAGGATAAGCCGCAAGGAACGAAGTTATATTCTTCCGCTTGTGGTAAATGCAAGTTAGAAGAAGTGGATGATAAAAGTTTCAAAATATCCTTCTATAATTCAAAATTTGGTTTTATGAATGGTGGAGAAGGGCATCTTGATAAAAACGGCAAATTGTATGATGATGGAGAATGTGTCGTTTTTCCATCAAAGGAAATGCGTGATTGGCGCAAATTCGATTGGAAAAAGGGCGATGTCTTGGTTAATAAAGATGGGGATGTATATATTATATTTGAAAGATTTGTCGATGATACATATTGCTCTTTCTTAGGGAAATATTATCTTTGGAAAGAGAATAATGATACAGAACAGTTCTATGAAAAAGAACGATTGCTAACTTCTGATTTCCAAAAAGCAGGTAAAGATGCTGCTCAAACCTACATCAACACCATCGAGGAACGTTTGGGTGGTAAACTCAATCGTGAGAGCTTGGAGGTTGAGAAAACTCATCCAAAATTCAAAGATGGAGATATAGTAGCCCTTGTGGTACGAAAATGTACACATATTGCTATATTCCAATCGAGACAAGGAGCATATATAGGATTCCATGCAGTTCTTTGCCAGAATGATGAGCTTCTTCTAGAAGAACCATTCAGAGAAGATGTTGGAGATATTGAACTTCGCCTTGCTACGGACTCAGAGAAGCAGCAACTCTTTGAAGCATTAGCTAAGGAAAGCAAACAATGGGATGCTGGCAAGAAAATGATTATTGACTTGAAGCAAAAAGTCGAGCTGAAGCCATTCGATAAGGTGTTGGTTAGACATCAAAAAACAGAGGAATGGAGTGCAAATATATTTAGCCATACAGATAAGACAGATGAATATCTTGACTATGTATGTGTTAATGGTAGATGGGAGTTCTGCATCCCTTACGAAGGCAACGAATCATTGTTAGGTACAACTAAAGACGTGGAGGATAGATATGATTAGAGACGATGCAAAGATAATTATAACACCAACTAGTGTATTACTTAAAGAAGCCTTGACTAGTGAAGAAATCAATGAAGCTCATATCTATAGAGGTTATGATTGCATTCCGCAACTAAAGTATGCTGGCAACCCTCCTAGTGGCAAGGAAATCCGTAGAACTAGGAGAATGTTAGAACTCAGAAAAAGAAAGGGTAGATTATGAATGATGAAAGCATAGATGTTAACATTAGTTTTATCAATACTGATTATTTCTCAGTATCTGTAAGGGATGGGGCTATTTCAGTTATTGGTAGAATAACCAAGTTAGAGATGGAAAATTTTATAAAGGCTCAATATTTCGAGATTAAAGAGGTATTGGATAAAAATAGCAAGAAAGGAAGATAATTATGATAGACGACAAGAAAATAGAAGCTGCAAAGCAAGAAATCTATGAAGATAGATTCCTGTTAAATGGCGAAGAAGTAGTCTTCGATAATGATGCTAAAGAGGAAATGTTCTATGAAGGGGACATTAAGGAAGCTATCGGGCTTGGTGCTAAGTGGGCTATCAATGAGTTCTTGAACGATTTGAATAAATTGCTTCATCCTGCTAGCGAAGTTCCTAGAAATGATAACGGAAAGATTCTCGCATTCTCAAAAGTGAATAGTAATATAAAGCTCTACGATATGAACGCTATGTTAAATGAAACTGCTTGTGACACATATCAAGAAATGTGGGAAATTAGAGTTAGAGCATATACTTTTACTGATTGGGTATTTGTGGAAGAACTACTTGATTTAATTGTCAAAGGAGGTGAGTAATGAAAGAGCTTAAAGATTTAGTTGAGGGCGATGAAGTACTAGTTACAGGTATGTATCATAGACATATCGCCAAGGTTGATAAAGTGACAAAGACTCAAATTATTGTTAATAACGCTAGATTTAAAAGAGATTCTGGCTGGCAATGCGGTAGTGATAGATGGAATGTTAGACAAATATCTGTTCCTACAGAAAAGGAAATATCAGATATTAAAAAAGAGGATTTTCGCAAGAAGCTCATTTACGCTATCAGTTCTTTTGATTTCAAACGCTTATCAACAGATGAGTTAAAACAAGTGTACAATATTGTAAAAGGCAAAGAAAAATGAAAAAGAATAAACACTCATTAAAGATAAGTCGTAGCTTCTTTGGCGAAACTACCCTTGATGGTTATCCTATAGCTACATATTCAAATGATGAATTGAAGATTCTAAAGAACCTGCTAGAAAAGGTTCTGTGTGAAGTAAATGAATATATTCATCTTTAGAAAAGTAAAGCGTATGGCACAGAAAGAATTTAGGAAACCACCTCGTTATATGGTGGGCGATATAGTTTATAGTCACGGATTTATTTGTATTGTCTGTAGCATCTATCCGTTCAATATAGATTATTCTTACGACTTGAAAGTTATTGATGGGCAAAGCTTGGGCAAAATTTGTCAAAATGATATTATGCACGTTTATATTTGGGAAGAGTTTCTTAAAAAGAATGGATGGACATGTTATCACTCTGAAGGAGAATGTTTTGGGCATAGGTGGTATAAACACCAAGAATACCCTTTCACTTTGCGATATAATAATTTCTTGGGAATTATCGGAGTATCTTTCAATGACGGAAAAGACGATACTGTTATGATAAAATGTGTAGATGAACTCCAACATATTCTTTTTGGCTTGCAATTAGATAGCAATTTAAAAATATAAGCGTATGTATTTTGAATATAGAATAGTCAAAATTGAGAAAGGTTTGTTTCTCATCGAGTATAAAACCGCTCCTTATGGAGTTTGGCATGAAGTAAAAAACAAACAGTTCAAGACTAAGCCAAAGGCAGAAGCTTGGGCTAGAAAGAACTTAGGTTAATGAAGTAAAGCGTATGGATAAGCTAGAATACATTCCAGGAGATTTTATCTCTGTATATGTAGGTGTAAAGAAATATATCGTTGAGGTAATTGGTACGGAAAACGAAAATGAAGTACTCTCATACCAAATCAAGTTCCCAAATGGAGAAATTCAATATGCTGATAAGGATAATATTGTTCCGATACCTCTCACTCCTGAGATTCTAGAGAAGAATGGATGGAAACTTAGTCATGGATTCTACTGGTCTCCAAATGAAGAAGGTGCAGAAGTAGGCTTATCAAGCCAAACTGGTTATGTTTGGAATGCTTATATGCAACGCTATCCATTACGTAGTGGTATCAATAGTGTTTCTGATTTACAGCACCTTCTATTCGGTCTAGGACTTAACTCAGAAATGGAGGTGTAGGTATGTTAAGAGAAGATATTAGAGGAATATGTCACAGACCTTGTATCTACAATGATAAAGGTAAGTGTGATATGTGGGATGAGTTATCTGTTCCTAATGAAACAGAAGAGTGTGCAAATCAGATTGATGTTTAACGCCTTCTGGCATAAATAGATAGAAGTATGAATGCAACAGAAGCAAAGAGAAAGTTGTGTGAGTTGAGAAGTAGTCTTAGAGACAAAGAAGCAGACAAGGCTATTTGGATAGCCATTCGTGCTATTGACACTTGCACAGAAAATGGATTTATTGTAGAAGATTAACCATCCTGCAAAGGATATAAATAGATAGTAATATGAATACAGAAAAATTAGAAAGAGCAAATATCTTAGCCAAGAGTTTAATTCCTAAAGTAAATGAACTCTTAAATATGTCTCCAAAATCAATGCGTAGTAGTCTTGCTGATGCTATTTGTGGGCTTTCAGAGTGTGATGAAGAGTTTAAAACAAAATTCAAGCAGCTTCTGAATGAAACAAAACAGAGATTTCAGAAAGAGTTTGATGAGATTTAGCAACTAAACACCCTCTCCTTGGTGAAATTAAGATAATAATGAAAAAAGCCGTGCTCGAATTAGATTGGTTGGCATTAGGTGTAGCCGTAAAATATCAATTACCGCTTGACAATTCACCTCAGAGCACTCTTATGTGGAAAAGGCATCAAGCATTTAGTACACATCGAAGAACGTTAATGAGTGAAAGGCTCATAAAGACTCCAATCCGTTATTATTTTGATAACATCATGGAGAGGGTAAAAAGAATAGAATATGAATGCAAATAAAATAACATTAGCTGGCTATATTGTATATCTCCAAAGTATGTATAAACGATATGGCAATATAAGTATAGCGCAACTAAAGCATATAGAAAGAAACAGAAAAAAGGAGGATAAGCAATGAGTAAAGAAAAAGCTATCGAGAAAATACAATATGCTAAAATGCAAGTTGCTTCTGTATATGCATGTTCTGCTATCTTTGATGAAAAGACAAAGGTAATAGAAGACAGACAGAATGAACTTGAAAAAGCAATTGTCAATTTGCATGATGCGCTTAAAGAGTTGGAGGATGAATAAGAAACAATTTAAGTAAGTAACTATGGATAAGAAAGAGAAATCAATCAAACTTCATCTAGATAAGGCTATTGGTTATTCAGGCAAGGCTCATGACGAGTTGCAAATTGCTCTGAATATAGCTTTGGATGGAAAAGGGCTTAGTGACGAGGAAAAGGAACTTCTAAGCGTTGACTTTGCAACAGGACCAGAAGAAGCCGTAGAGCGTGTTGCTGATGGTAGTTGTAATGATGAACATACCAGTGCCTGGGATAGCTCAATTAGAGACTGCCGAATATCTGAGGTATATCGCATGACAGGTGAGCAGATACGTGAATATTTTAATTTGTAACTATGGATAAGAAGAAAGTTAAAGAGCTGATACAAGAAGTTATCAACAGCAATATTGATAGCTTGGAATTTGGATGCGATAAGCATAATGCTCCTTTGAGAAAGGCAAATAGCTTATTGCATGATGCTTTGATAGAGTTAGGAAAGTCAGACTGGGTATCTGTTGAGGATGGACTGCCTCCTTACGATGAAAGCGTTTTGGTAACAAATAAAGAAACTCCTAAAATTGTATTGAAGACAAGTAGAACTAAATGCAAAGGTTGGAATACAGATAAAAATGGATTCCTTTGTGCTATTGCGTTCAATATAACTCATTGGAAACCTATTGAAAAGTTGGAGGAATAAGTATGCATAATAAAGTTAAAGAAGCATTAGGTAGTGCAAGCTACCTTACATATCACTGGAGACAGTACTCCTTTGAGCAGCTTGAAAAAGAAATGGTTAGAGTGTGTGGGCTATGCCACAAAGCATTGGGCATTCCACAAGATGATAGCGTTACAGACTTCGAGCGAGGTCAGTGGTCAGTTATTCAAAACATAATTGGCTACGCCAAAGATTATAGTCTAGCTGCACAACTTTGCCGTGAAACTGGTATCGGTTATAAGAAGATAAAGGCTCTTCAGAAGGATTGTGGTTATTCCTACAAGGAAGAAGTTAATGACTTCCTAAAAGACAGTCGTAATGATGAAACTGATTATTTGAAATTGGAGGATTAGCCTATGATTATAGAAGATATAATCAACGAAAAGTGTGTAACCTTTGAAACTGAGGAGTCTATGGATAATATCCAATCTGCTGAGTACTTCAAGGAAAATATCCTACCAAATGAAGTAGAGATTACACACGATGATGGTAACTATTTTGAGGTTTCTGTTAATTGTAAATTATATAGTTGTGACGTATATGGCAATGGTGATTTTTATCACTCTATTGCCGAGTTTAAATTATTGGAGGATTGATTATGACAAAATTTAAAGTAGTTAGATATTGGGATACATATCCCGATAGAGTTATTGCAACTTGCGATACAGAGGAAGAGGCAGAAAAGATATGTAATGAATATCGTAGAAACCGCAAGCCTATGTATGACTATTTAGTTAGAAAGGAAAATGAGTAATGACTAGAGAAGAGTTAAGAAATAATTATGGAAATGAAATCTGTGAGTTATGCCACCGAGAGTATTATACTAGCAGGGTACTCCCAGAATCACTTTGCGAAGGTCAGTTTTGCGAAGAGGCAGAAGATTATTTCGCAGATGAACATAATATAAAATTGGAGGATTGATTATGAATCGTAAAGAAGCAGCAGAGTTATCGCCATTTATTAAGGCGTTTGGCGAAGGAAGAATTATCGAATTTTCTAGTATTACTGATGTAAGTAAGGCATGGAGAGAAGTTACAGATTTTCCTATTGGAATGATTAAATATTTCAAGTTCCGCATCAAGCCAGAGCCAACCTATAGACCTTTCAAGGATGCAGAAGAGTGCTGGAATGAAATGCTGAAACATCAGCCTTTTGGTGTTGTTAAAGATAAGTACTTTGCTAATTATCAAACACATCGTGCATTTACATGCTTAGTTACTAATGGCTGTCACTTTCGTGGATATGAAGATGAGACATTTGAAAGTTGCTTTAAGAATTTGTTATTTGCCGATGGGCTTCCGTTTGGCGTAAAAGTGGAGGAATAGTTATGGAAATTAATGAAAAAATAGATGAAATAATTCAACAAGCAAAAGAAGAAGGAGCTTATCAGGATGATTTTGGCGCATTTGAACAAGAGATATATGACCAAGGTTTTCGTAATGCAATTTATTTCATGCTGTGGAATCCAAGCGAGCGAAGTTGTTCTAATTGTAAGTATCGGTACAGTAGAGAGCTATGTGGGGAAGAGTACTGTGGAACAAAATATTGGAGCCCAAAATTGGAGGAATAGTTATGGATAAAAACGTTTGTGATAATACATTAGTCTTTGGCAGTTGCCATGCTAGAAGCTGTATTGAAGTACCTTCTTTGAACGCAGGAAAGGCTAAATGGAAGGCTTTCTATGATAAGTTCCCTTGGCTTAAAGGTCAACCTTTCTATCTTAGACGTTCATGCTTCTGGGATGGAGGTGAAAGAAATCTGAAGGCAATAAAAATAAAACTTAAAAAGATATAGTTATGGCATGGGTAGCAGTTAATTATCATGGTGTGGAAGTTATTCTTTCAGATAGACCGAAGAAATTATTCCGTAGGTTATGGGGCAATGATAAAACCCAGATAATTCCTCTTCCACAAGGCTCTATCAAGAAGCTCATCGGAAGAGAGCTGAAATGGGAAGATGAGCCAGTAGAATTAAAATAAAAAGGGGTAGTTGCCGCTACCCCACAAATAGGAAATTTAATCGTCAACCCAAAAGGCTAGACAACCTCCGTGCTTAGGACGGATAATCTTACCATCCCTAACAACGTAAGGACGAAAGATTAGACGTTTCCCGTTTGTTTTTGAATCATTTGTCATAATCAAACAATGTTAAGTTCACTACCATTCGATAGCTGGAATACCGCAAAACCTCTAAACTGCGGTACACGAAAAAGCCCCTAAGCGGCAACTAAGGGGCTTTGTAAATCTCATTGCTGTTCCATCGTTTTATTTGTTAATGTTTGGCTAGAGGTTTACCTTAACAGAGTTTGATACTCTAAATGATTCGAGTGCAAAGGTAGTGATTATTTTAATAACAATAACAACAACAAAGTTAATAAAGTAAAAACAATAGTCTATTTAGACTTTATATAAACATATAAATATGAAAATAGAAAATATCAAGTTCAAGGCTACACGTCTTGACAATAACACTTGGGTAGAAGGTTACTTCTATGCTGAATGCGGTAACACTTACATCATCGAGGATAGGCAGAGTGAATCAATGCTTAATAGAAACGAGGCACATCAGGTTGACCCTTTAACGGTCTGCCAATTTACAGGTCTGAAAGATTGTGAGGGAAGAGAAGTTTGGGAAGGAGATATTCTACAGGATGTTGATGATGACAATATTAAGTATGTTGTTACTTTTAATGAAGGCACATTCTTGGCGCGAAAGGAAGGTCTCTATATAGGTATTCCTCTTCACGAATGTGTAGGTAGTTTGGGTAATGATGTAATAACTTATGCAAAAGTTGTTAGCAACAAATTCGATAAGGAGAAGTAGCGTATGGAAAATAATATGTTTGAAGATATTGTCGCTGAAGGCAATATAGTTGTGATAAATAATAATTGGATTGTGTTATGTAAGCATTGGAAACCAGAGTGTCACAATCTGTTCTGCTATCTTTATCTCCATAAGGAAGATAAGAATTTAATGGTAGGCTCGCATTTCACAATGACCGAGGATAAAAAGAAATTTACTCGGTTGGCTACCAACGAGGAGCGTCTTATGCTTTTTGAAGAAATGTTCAAGTATGGAATTGCTTTCGATAAGCACGACCATCATTTGATTGGAAAGTTATGGTAATTGTAAGATAAAATAGTGTATGGAGAAACGAATAATTTTAGACGAACAAGATATGAATGAGTTTACAAAGATTTTCGCAAAGACAATAGAAGATGAAGCTATCAAGCAGATAGAAGTTCTATCCAATAGCGATGCTTACTCTGGTTGTGAAATAAGAATAATGCCAGATTGTCACGCAGGTAAAGGCTGTACTATTGGCACGGTGATAGAGCTGGACAAAAGAGTAGTTCCTAACACCGTAGGAGTAGATATAGGTTGCGGAATGAAAGTCGTTAGACTTGGTAAAGTTAATATTAATCTACAGAAATTTGACGAAGCAGTCAATACGTTGATTCCATCTGGTTTCAATATCAACGAAGAAGCTTCTGCATACATACATGGATTAGTTGACGGCAATATGTTTGGCAAATTCCGTGCTTGGGATTGTCTTGACAGCATGGAAATAGTATATCGTTCTGTTGGAAGTCTTGGCGGTGGCAATCACTTTATTGAGTTAGATGCAAATGAAGAAGGAGAGAAGTTTCTTGTGATACATACAGGAAGTAGAAACCTTGGTGTTAGGGTATGCAACTATTACCAAAAACTTGCCTACGAGTATTGTCGTAAGAAAATAGCTGATAAGTCTGAGGTTATTGCCAAGCTAAAAAGCGAAGGCAGAGAAAATGAGATACAGAGTGTTATTAAGTCATTAGGTACTAAAAATATAAGCAAGGAACTTTCTTACTTGGAAGGTGATTTGCTCAATGACTACCTCAATGATATGCGCATAGTTCAAAAATATGCTGAACAAAACAGAATGATTATCGCCAACAGACTTGTAAATGCTTTAGGTGTAGATATTGATGCTGATTCTGATAAGTATTCTTTTACAACCATTCACAACTATATAGATACAGACAAGGGTATATTGCGAAAGGGAGCTATCAGTGCAAAGAAAGACGAGATTGTCATTATTCCTATGAATATGCGTGATGGTTCTCTTATCTGCAAGGGAAAAGGTAACAAAGATTGGCTATGCTCTGCCCCTCATGGCGCAGGTAGATTAATGTCTCGTACACAGGCAAAGAAAGAGTTATCTATGGATTCTTACAAGAATGAAATGAATGGTATTTATTCCACATCAGTTTGTGAAGAAACCATTGATGAAGCACCTATGGCATACAAGCCAACCGAAGAGATTGTTGAGTTAATCAAACCTACGGTTGATGTCATTGATGTCATTAAGCCAATTTACAACTTCAAAGCAAAATTATAATGAGCAAGGAAACATTTGACTTCTCGGAGGCTCTGAGAAGAATGAAGGAGGGGAAGAAAGTGAGACGTAAGATTTTTGCGGACGGCACATACGCATACATTGATAAGAACTATCTTGGTTCAGAGGCATTAATGTATAATAGCGTAGGAAGAGCTGCACCAGTTTTATGGTTACTTCCTGAGACTATTCTCGCAACAGACTGGGAGGAGGTGTAAGGATGGAAAAGAAAGTATTGACCCTCACCGTCAGCAAGCAATGGTTCGACATGATTGCGGACGGAAGAAAGAATGAAGAGTATCGGACAATAAAAGGATATTGGGTAAAACGCCTTTTCTTATTATGGAATGAAGATACTTGTACCAACGAGAAGATACCCACTCATTGCGTTAAAAACTGGGATAGTATTAGCCCCGAAATGGCTAACTATTGCATCAATAGTCCATATTACAAGGCTATTCCTTACACACACGTCCTCTTCATCAACGGCTACCGCAAGGATAGTCCACGAATTGAGAAGGAGATAGAGAGCATTAGTATCGGCAAGCCTAAGGAAGGCTTATGCCCCGATAAATGGCTTGATACCGAGTTTTTTATCATTAAATTCAAGTGATATGAATTACATACAATGTGATGAATGTAAATATAGATTAGTCTGTAACGGAGAGCCACTTACTAGTGGAAGTACAGGAAGTTGCGACCATCGTGTTATCAGCAATACTCCTATATCTCCAAAGATTAAGACACCACCAGATGAAAGATACGCTGACATTTGGAATTGGTAAATATTCATAAATTAAGTTTAAGGGATATGAAAATAAAGAATTTACCTAAGAAGATTTATCTCAATATCTGTAGCAATGAAGATGAGGTAGATTACAATGAGCTGAACGGGGTAACGTTCAGTACAGAAAAGATTGGTGTTACTGATTGTAACACAGAAAACGTTCCTTACGTGAATGCTGCATCATTATGGCACGACCTAAAGGAAGAGAAGCCACCATTAAAAAAGTGGGTAATGTTCCGATATAGTGGTAGAGGCGTAAATCCTACGTCTCTTCACCACGGAGCGATGAGTGATGATGGATGGATAGTCACTAGAGAAGACGGAATACAGCGTATTGAAGTTCTGTATGAGTGCTACGATAAGATTGAGTGGCTTGACTTTGATGAACTAAAATAGCGATAGCGTATGACAAACGAGGAATTTTGTAAGGCTCATATAGGTGAGCGAGTTCTTTTTAAAGGCAAGGATATTGGCGCATATGTGGCAGGGTATCTTGATAAGAAATATATCATCTTAGGATTTGATAACTTTGATGGTTGTATTTCTACCTTTACTCCAAGAGTATGTACGTATGTAAAAATATACAATTCATACAGATTCGCAAAATTAAAGTATTTAAAAATAATAAAGAGTTAAGTGTATGGAAAAAGATAACTATTTTTTTAAGCTTTTATTTGTTCTTTTTATATTAGGAATTTTTGCTTATATGGGTATTAATGATAGGTCTCATAAAGGTAAAACTTTTTGGTATGAAGTAATAGATAAACGAGAGTCTGTAGGAAGTCACTTCTCAATTATTAACAAGGGAGTGAGGACAGATTATAATATAATATTCAAACGAATTGATAACGGAAAGCTGTTCCCATGTAAAGATGTGGAGTATGGAGACTATATTCAATATCAGTTAAACTACAAGTACTCCATAACAGAGGAAGATATGCAAAGGCTTTCAGGTATTTATAATAGGGATTTCTATAAGTAATAAAAAAGAGAATATGAAGAAATATAAATATACGAACAAAGAGGAAAGACCAATACCCAAATATAAGAATGGTGATATTGCTTGGTATATTGATGGATGGTTTGATGCCCCACAACGCTGTATAGTAAAGGGATGCTGCAACGTATCTTGGTTTGAGGGGAACGAATTTAATTCTTCGGGTTGGTGGATAGATTATAAATACAAACCCGACTATTGTGAACGAATTAAACAGCATACAATTAGAGAGGAATCACTTTTTGATACCGAGCAAGAGGCTCTAATTGCATTGTTCGAGGAATTTAAAGATAAAGTAAAACGTAAATTAGAGTTCTTTAAAAAAGAGTCAAAAAAGCTTGGTATTAAACAAGAGTTGCGATTGCTTTAAAAAGGGTAGGGGAAGTTATTCTTCCCCTATCTCTTTTAAACCCAAATCTATTAATAGCTTATCCAATATCTCATTCACGTCATTACGGAAACTTCGGTAAGTAACATAATAGAAACTGATGTTTTTGTAATCATGGCTTACATTAGAACATGTACACCCCAAAACCTTAGCGATTTTTTCTCTTAACCCTCTTCTCATCTTAGAACCGCCAAGGGCACTAGGAGAATAAAGATAAAGAATAACAAAGATAAATTGCTTGCGTACCATTGTGGAATTTCGTCCGGCATGATAGCTCATAAACTTATCGTAAATATTGCCTACTTGCGATAAGTCTTGCATCAATGGAATGGAAAGACTTATTTCTTCCTTGGATAAGATGGCCTTAGTTTCTCTAATCCATTTTATGCGTTCCATGATTTTCTTTAGATTCATTTCAATGTCTGGTTCTTTCATTCTTTTCTATTTTTAATCCAACATTTCATAGACGAAGTTAACCTCGTCTGCATCTATTTGTTTCCTAAACTTTTCTATGTTAGAAACTATCAACGAGCAGTGCTCGTACGAACTCTGCCCATTGATAACTTTTTCTATTCTTGTTATTCGGTATCTCATTTTATTTCGATAAGCGTTAAAATACAATACCCCAATAAATCTTTATAGCTGTCTAGGACAGGCTCTTCTTTAGCATCCTCGTTCAAAGTAAGCAAAGAGCAAATACGATTAATCTTCTCTTGCAAATGACCGAAGGCATACGGATAACCATCTTTAGCAAAACATTCAGAAAATGCGTTTCCATACCGCTTATTTTTGGTTTTGAACAATTCGATTTGCGACTCGATGATGTCGTTATAATCTGAAACAATATACCAAGAGAGCGTAAGCAAGGCTTCCGTCGCCATTACACTGATATGGCTTCGTAAGGTTTCTTTGTCTTCAGAAGATGCTCGTATCTCATACATAAGACGAAGGAAATTGGCTGCGCTTGAAAATAATCCGAGCTTTCCGAAGTCCTCCCTTAGAGATGAAACGAAAGTGGCATTATCCTTGCATTCAATCATGTCTGCCAAATGTCTAATCTCAAAGATATACTTGTTAGCATATTCGCAACACCCATTGTTATTTTGCTCCACCATGTCCGTATCCTCCTCCACGATTATTTTCCATATTCAACTCTCCAAGTATGCAATCTGGATTTTCTACCTTGCGGAATGCCCCCTGGCAAATACGAGTACCTTTCTTGACTACGAAAACATAATATTCGTAATCTGAATCTAGTTTAAATTTGCTATCCTTTGTCGGCATATAACGGTCGGAATTAACTCTATAAAGCGCACCAATATTGTCCCTATAGTCTTCATCGACCAGACCTAGACAAATATCAATATCCGCTCTAACATTAGTCATGTAACCAACTTGTGTTTCGTTCTTGCCAATAAAGGCCACATCAACTTGCATACCTTTGTCAGTAAAGCCGGAACGTGAACGAATATCCAAGCCAACATCTTTAGGAAGTTCAACGCCTAAATGCAGATTTATGTGACCTCTTCCCATTTTCACCCAAGGCATATTCAATACCACATCTTGTGGACAGTAAAAATCAACTGCCGCAGCATTACCTTCCTTATAAGGAACACGACCACCTCGCAAGTCAAGTACATAAGCCTTGCCTTGTGCTACTAACTTCTTTATTAACTCCTTATCCATTGTATATAAAGCCTAAATCATTTAAAGTTCTACAATTCTTAACCAGTCCTTTTGCCCATAAATTACGCAACTCAGGTAACGGGTCTTTTCCGTACCTATTCTTTATGGTTGCTAAGGTCAAGATTTCCGGTTTAATATGTTTATCTCTTTTCTGCTGTCTTAGCTCCTTCAGAATATTCTCCAAGTTCTCCATTGACGAAATCCTCCATTGTTATATTGTCAACCCCAAATTTATCAGCCAGATCATCGTTCCCAATAATCAGCCAATTAGATTTGTCTTTGAGAAACTCTATACTCTCGGTGCTTTTTGCAGCATCAACAAAAGTATCATCAATATTATCAGTAGAGCAATATGGAACTACCGCATTAACTGTATACATAGCAATTTCGTATGAAATAACCGATACCATTTTCTTGAATGTTATATCGCTTGAATACATTACTTGGTTCTTGTCATATCCTAAGATGTTGACACGGACTATATTATTATCTGCTTGCAACGCTCTAAAGAAATCGTGCTTTAGCTGAAAATCCGTAATATCTATAGGATGCTCGTTACCCGATGGAATACTTATAATATCCAACAGGCTTACAAAAATAACTTTTTTATTCATTGTCTTCATCTGTTAATAATTTATCTATTGTTTTTTCTAATTCGTCTAATCTTAGAGTATAATCCTCTTCGTAAACGCATGTCAATGTAGAAATAAAGAACTTATCATTATCTGTTCTCAATTCAATCTCCATGTATTCCTCGTAATAGCTATCATATTTAATTGCTATCGAAAAGGAGTTCATGTAATCTGGGTTGAACCTCCTCTGCAAAGCTTGCGCTCTCGTAAACGCATCATTGAATTCGTTTGTCATGGTTCAATATTTTGTGTAAGCATTTCTCTGTTCTTTGCCATTGCATCATGGAAGCCTATATCGTATCTGTCGGTCTGCTCCAGCTCATAGTTCCGCTTTATAAGTTCACTTGTCTGATACGAACTCTTTGCTAGTTGAATTTTAAAATAGATAAACTCAACAAACATAACCATAAAGCAGATAGCAAAGCCTATTATTACTGCTGCCTTTGTATTCTCCTTACAGAACCTTACAATACACTTAGCAAGCCAGCATGTTGTACTAACTATGCCTACAAGTACAAGGTAAGGAATTCGTAAAAGAACCTTGCATAACATACCCATAGTACTCTTCGTATAAGATGCGAAATCCGTACTTGTAAAAACTAACTTTAACTTTTTCATATTTTAGCCTATTTAATGTTTATCAAAAGTCTTTTGTTAACGAACCACAACAAATCAATACCATTCATCATGCAATATCCGCAAAGCATGCCAATCAAGATTATTATCTTCTTGAACACTCGGTAATGTGTCATTTCAATCTTCAGCATAGACATCATCAAGTCTTCAAAGGAACGGTCTCTCATTGAATCTGGGTCTAGCCTCAACGATTTGACATTCATCTTGTACTTATTGGCCATTGAGAATAATATAATAGCAAACTCTGCTAATTTGTCCTCTAGAGTTCCGGCAACGAGTTTAGAATATATTTCTATCGTACCACGTCCATTAACATTTTCATATTCCCAACGTTTGGCGTTGAAACGACCTTCGTATTTGCGCATTTCTACAATAGCGTCAATTACGTTGAATGTTTCTGCTCTTTGGGTCTGGCTAGCAACATCAAAGTTGCAAGCCTCTATAATCTGTTCTATTTCTGCTATCTCCATTTTATACTATTGAATCTAAGTCAAAATCATTAGAAGGAATGAAAGCCACATGGTCTTTCTCCCTTGTCATCGTTTTCTCTCCTGTTCGCACGCAATTAATTTGCTTGGGATTTTTATGTCGTACCACAAATGTTCCAAAGCTGCGTATCATAACACGGTCTCTGTTGCGCAACGATTGCTTTGTGAGGTCTATGAAATAATTCACAATGGCTTGAACATCATCCTTGCGGAACTTTTTGCCATTTACATCTCTAAGGTTCTTAATGATTGCCTTGACAATTTCTTCTTTCTTCATATTCTCTAAGTTTTTTATTCCCTAAACTTCTAATCAAGTCGTATGGGTCTATACCATATTTCTTAACGAAACATTCTCTTAGCTTGCATATAGCCTTAAAATCTGCATTTGTTGTATTCTTGACTATCATATAAGCTGAGTCTAATCTAATATCAGCTTTAGGAGCTTTTACCCGAAAAATCTTGTTGCCTTTCTCGTCTTCGATAAGTTCTATATTAACTTCCTCGCCCTTAGCTTTTTTTCTTGCCGCCCATTCTTCATAAGTGATGGCATTTTGCTTGATAGCCTCATCTTCTTTAGCCTCTTTCTCTTTCTGTATATTTGCCTCTACTGCTTTTATGGCATCTATACGATGGGAACAGAAAGTATTCAAGCTCTTTGTTATAACTTGCGGATTTGGCTTCTTGTAGAATTTCTCAAACTTTCCGGCAATAAACATCTTGAAGAAAGTAATCAGCTCGTTCAGATTAAGGAAATAATACTCATCCTTTATAGCATTTGCAGTCATTATCTTGATATTTTCAGTAGCCTCATTATTTACAAAGCCACAAATACCATAGACATCAGAAACCCATGCTACAAGCCATGTTATTGCACTTCCTTCTCCATAACACAAGTCAAGATAGGTAAGTGTTGGTGCGTTGCTTTTAAAAGCTTTCCCGATTGGCATCTTACTACCTACTTGGCTTGATGGAGAGAAAGACATTAGAACGTTATCGAATGTTCCGTACTCATTGAATATTCGTTGCTTTTCTCTGTTGATTGAGACGCTGCACGAGGTCGGCTGATTCTTGGTAATAGCCTTGCTCTGCGTCTTTATTAGTCCCTTGCTTTCTATCATCATAATTTCCTTCCAATACTTTAACAAAATTATTTGGTCTCATAATCCAATCAAAACTCGCCATCCATCCATTACTACCATTAAGGAATGAAGATGCTGCCGCCTTGTCAATCATCAACTTCATCTGCTCACTCCCATATTCTTTAAGCCGTGAATTAATCATTGACTTTCTCTTCGATGTCAGGGCATGAACTAGAGGCATTCCTCTTCCAGCGATAACCTTATTGAAATATTCGCAAACCTTTTTTGCTTTATCATCCACTTGTTGTACACTAGGGACGTTATTCAATGCTATTCGTTCAGGTTCATTCTTGTGTGGTTTAGATTCTTCGCCTTCAGCAAATTCTATGTTGTCTTCATGCTTCCAAATAAAGACTTTTCCGTTTCCGATAGATAACATTTGTTTCTCAAATAGCCCATCAATAGCTTTTTTTGTCTTTGCTACCGACATACCTATCTTATTCGATAATTCCTTGTTGCTCCCATATACATATCCGTCTTTGTCAGCATTAAATGACAGACGGACGAAAGCGACCAATTCATCTGCATCCAAGCTACATGCTTTTTCGTCTAATTTTACTACCATATCTTAAAAAAATGCATTTGTTAATTGTTTATTTCCACTCATTATTACCCACTTTCCTTTGCCGTTTTGGTCTAGCAATTTCAAGTCTTCAACTTTTCCGAACCTCTCATAAGTACCACAGAGGTCAACAAACCAAGGTTGTTTCCCTTTTGATAGTCTAAGAAGTCTTCCTACGACTTGATAATATTGCGCTAATGAACGTGTTGGCTTTGCATACACTACAGTATCTAACTCCGGATAATCAAAGCCTACGACCAAGATTTGGCTATTTACCAATACCTTAGTCTGCCCATTGCGGAATCGCTCGATGATAGCCTCACGCTCTTTAGGTGGTGTCTCTCCGCAGACCATTTCGCAATTAGGTATGGAATAGGTCAGCATCTGAGCTTCTTTAACGAACTTCGTAAAAACCAAGATACCTTTACGCTCTCCACCTCGTTTAGGATTAAGCAATCTTTTAACAACACTAACTAGCCATCCGTACAAATCTACACGTTCATATTCTTGCTTGACACTTTGATCAGTGTAATCACGGCAAGTTGAATTGAGCTGCAAGTTTCCTTCGTTCCATTGTGGTGGTGGGCATGTGTAATAGTTCGGAAGACAGATATATCCGTTCTTTGCCATATCCTCAACTTGAACATAGTAAATAAGCTCCTTGAAAATCTTGTCTCTACTTCTTGTCAGAAACTTCAGTATGCTACCATAGTTCTGATAGGAATACAGACGGAAAGGTGTTGCGGTTAAACCTATGACCTTGCTCTTTAATTTATCAAGAAACTCCTTATACATGCCGGATTCAGGTTTCACTAAATGAACCTCATCAATCAATATGTATTTGAAGTCAGTAAACAATTCGGGATGTCCTTTCACGCTACCAATTGTAGCAAAAGTAACATCGCTGATTTCTTTTGATTTAAAGCTAGCGGAATAGATGCTGGCATTATCAAATCCATAAGAACAATACTTCTTGTAGTTTTGTTCCAAAATTTCCTTAGTAGGAGAGAATACAAGCACTTTATCCTTGAGCCTAGCAGCTATATCTGCCAAAATCAATGATTTGCCCGATGCAGTAGGAAGCACTTCCAGAGCGTTCCAATTTTTCTTTTCATCCAAGAAAAACTCAACAGCCTTCTTGCTTGCCTCTTCTTGATATGGTCTTAATTTAAACTTCATTTCACAAATAATATGAAATCACTTTTGTTACTATATAGGAATGCACAAGTCTTATGCATAACAAAAGCCAATATAAAAATGACCTTACAGTTTTTATGGTGTGTCTCACCAAGACGATTGCAAAGGTACGAAGAATAATTTAATAATGCAAACAATTTAGTGTATATTATTAATGCAGTAACATTATTTAAACCTTATTGATTATCTTTTTCTTCATTCATTTTCAGAATTAGAGCCGCATAGTATTTATAGAGTTCCTGTAATTCAAACACCGACCAATTCTTTGCTTGATGCTTCATTACTTCCAGTAAATCGACTTGTTGTTCTCCGAGCCGCTTTACTTCTTCCATATCTAAAGGAACGTGAGGATGCTTTTGCAAATAAGCCAATCTTCCAAGCTTCATTACTAAATTCTTTCTATAACCGATAAGATGGTCAGAAGAGAATCTGTTGCATCGTTTGCATTCCGCATTCTGATTACGTGTATCAAAGCGCAAGCTCATATGAGTTCGTCCGCAATAATGCCCATTGTCGGCTTGGTCGATTGGCAATATTCGTCCACAACTGATACATCTGAAGTACTTATAGTGAAACTCTCTAGAGTCTCTCATGCGGATATAAACCGACATAAGCCTATCTAGCTTGTCAACCCACTTTTGCTTCTCGCTCCTTTGGTGTTTAGGCTTCTTTCCACCTTTGTTGAATCTATCATAATATCCCATAATCTTTATCCTTTATCAAACCAAAAGTCATAGTTGCTGCTGTGGGGGTCGAACCCACAACCTTTTTCCGATTTGGGCGGACGTTCTACCATTGAACTAAGCAGCACCACCCCATAGGGGGATTTCAAACTAATTAAATAATAAGAAAAATGAAAAGCCTTACTCCTTTGGTTTACCCATATGCAAGAAAACATCCATGATTGATGTTTCCTTAAGGCTTGTAATATTGTAATCAATCATAGTCTTACCCATAATCTCATCTACATTCTTACGAGCCTTCTCAATGGTATCACCCTGCACAAGATAACGAACCTTGGTCTTCCTCTCCTTGCCAGATTTTTCGTCAATAGTAATCATGTTAATACTGCAATCGTAGTATTTATCCTCACTATCTACCTCTGAAAGGAACAACTCAGAGAAACCAGCTTTCTTCATAGTGACAATCTCCATATCACCATTTGTGTATACCGCCATTTCTTCTGTAGTCTTAGCCTCGCATTCTGACCATGACAAGGCATCTACAACATATTGCTCTGTAGTTTTAGCGTTCGTTCCGTCTTCTAGAGTTTTCTCATAACGAACACCTACGATAAAATACTTTCCTGTTAATGATTTCATATTCTTTCTTTTTATGTTAGAGAATGTGGTATCGGTGAGGCTTGAACTCACGACCTAATGTTTAGGAAACATTTGCTCTATCCAACTGAGCTACGACACCAAGCATCCTATAAAAACTCTTTATTTAATTCTGCTTGCCTCTCCACCTGCGTCTGCCATACCATATAAGCATGGTCTTGTGGAGTCGGTATGTATAATCCTCTTTCCATTGAGCAATGATGAAGCCATCGGTCTATACATAAAGACATTTCTTCTTTGTCAAGGTCTGGTATGTGCCTCCAATATTGGAAGGTCTTGCCTTGTTTATTCTCACGCTCCCTAAGAAAAATATCCTTGTTTACACGTTTGAACTCTTGTTCGATATAGTCCTTAGTATATCCTTCTTCAATAGCTACGTAAGTGATTGTTACCCACAGATAAGCATTCTGCTGGATTGTCCTAGATTGTTGTCTCTCTTTAAGGTCAACAACAAAGAACTTCTCATTATAATAATCACTTTGTAGTTTCTTGGCTTTGGTTATCATAGCCTTGGTTCGTTCCTCGAACTTTTCAAGCTCGACCGGATTCAACATATTATATACCATCTTTTTTAAATGAAAGGTGGAGAAAATTAATTCTCCACCATAATAAGTTTAAAATGGCGCATCAGATGTGTTAGTACCACTCGGCTGCGCTGGTGGAATTGGTGCTGAACCTGCGGCTGGAGCTTGTGGTGGAAAAGGATTATTAGCAGCAGCTTGCATGCCACCTTGTGGCGCATTGTTCTGTGCTTCAATCTTTTGCATCTTGTAGCCACGAACAGATGTAAACCAGTCTGTTGTGCCATCCTTCTTTGTTCCTTGATATGATTCAACGTCAAAGAATACTTCAGCAATATCCCCGACATTAAAACCATCCGGTACATGTACATTCTTACCACTGAATTCAAAGATGATGCGCTTTTCGTAGCCACGTTCCCCTGTCAAACCATCGAAACGTGTTGCATCAAGCATCAAACGTCTCTTTTCAAATGGTTCTTTACCTTGTCTCTGAATAGATTGAATGCCTTCGATAGCAACAATCTTACCTTTATAACTATTAGACATAACTTAAAATATTTAATAAAACAATAAATTATCCAACTCTTTTCAAGGTCAAACTAGGCTTTACCTTAGTTACCTTTTTATACTTTTTCAATAGATGGTTGTAAGCTTCTTCGTCATCCGCATCAAAAGCCTTCGTGTCTAACGTAACCCTCTCAGAAGCAGACTTCAATGAATAAGTGTAAATTGAAGTTTTATAAGACGTTAGGTTGTCATTTGACATACCATCAAAGATAGCTGCCTTTAACTCCTTTTCCTGTTCTTGCAATTTAGCAATGCGCTCTTGAACGTCCATGAGTGCGATTTCGTTATCTATAATGTAATAAGGTGTTTTTGTATCATCATTATACAAACGACCTTCTTTCTCGCATCGGAACAATTCTTTAACATCACTCGCTGGTCTTGGCTTGCCTAATGGGATGAGTTTACAGATTGTTCCACGCTTCTCGTCATCACGCAACCACATACAACATATACGTGTAACCTTCAGATGAGGATTCAATGTTTCGAAACCGAACTTATACATCGAGTTCTGCCAACGCACATACTCCTTATTAACGGAATAAGTACCCTTAATATCCCAAATCTCAACCTCATCGTCCGGTGCATCATCCTTGTGCATCACCAAGTCGATTGCACTTGCATGGTCTTCTCCGATTCGAAGGACATATTCGCTACCTATAATCTCATATCCATTCTTCTTGATATAAGCGACAAAATCCTTGACACTCTCTGAGGCTGGCTCAATACCCAATGAAGCAAACAACTCTACCTGCTCATGGATAATAGTGCCTTTTTCGGCAGCTTTCTTCAATACCTCTTCGCTTACGTTAGAGTACATATTGGGAAATACATACTGATGAAGCATACCTGTAATGCCACTTAATTCACGACCATCATAAAAGTATTGATGTGTGGAGTCCTCATAAAGAACTCCACTGTTATTCAATTGTATCATACTAATCTTGATTTAAATTGTGTCAACTTAGCTAAGAACTCTGCATTCTTTTGATATTCGGGATAAGCATCATAAACAGCTTTTAAATCCTTCTTGCTCTGTGCGAGTTCCATCTTTCGTAATGCACATTTGCGTTTAAACTCTTCGGACTTCTGAAGGTCTGGGAATCCGTTCCAAACTCTATCTACGTCCTCCCAAATTTGAGCCTGTTGCAATTGTGGATAAGCATATTGTTTTTGCTCATTAAGATTTTCGTCTTTTTCTTCCTCGCTCTTTGGGGCTGGTTCAGAGTAACCATATACTTCTTTCTGCTCATTTATCCATTCAAGAACTTCTTGTTCTGTCATGCCGCAATACCAACGCACAATGTTATTCTCATCTTGAATAATAAGTTTGGCAATACATCTGTTTGTATAACCTACATATCCAACATGGAAAATTGTCTTCAACTTTCCGCTTTGAGAATATTCGGTGTTTCGGTTGAGGTTGATGAATATCTTCTTGGGAGCAGTATACAATTCTCGACCGATACCTAAACAAGAGCATGCACGCTTGAAAGAATCACTTGCTTGACCTTTAACGGCTTCAGTGTTACTTGGCGTACCAACATCTTGCTTATCTATCCAACCGATGCCTTCTTTATAAACGGAAACCGTACAAAAGAGGTTCTGACCGATAAGCTCATGTTTACGTTTCCAACCATAGATGCCGAACTTCTCATCTAATCGTCTCATGTCACATCTTGCGTCCTTGTAAAGCAACAAGGAACACCAGTCCGGTGACTTCTGATTACCACCTTGACCAACACGAACTTCTATCTCATCTGCATCAAGGAGGCGAAACTCATAATCCTTAATTTCTACGCTCTGCCCTTCTACAGGCTTCGCTGCCTTATTCTCTGCCATAGTCGTATATTTTAAATAATCATTTTCTTTATCTGACAAGAAACAACAAGTTCATTGATTTCTTTGAGAGAATAATATCTAGGTGAGTTTTTACTATCACCTACATATTCTTTCATTAACCTATTCTTGACCCATTTGTCAATCATCTGTTTTTCGAATCCTTTTGATGCAAGATAGCATTCGGCATCCTTTCTGCGTATCTTGTCGGAACGCAAGCCCATTTCGAATTGGGCATCCATCCGTCCCGCTTGAAATGCGATAGATACTAATTGCTTAATCTCGCTTAATGACATATTCTTTCTACAGTTTTTATGGTGTGTCTCACCTTTTTATGTAATATTGCAAAAAATATATTAAATTTCTTGCAAGTTACGATATTTTTATGTATATTTGCAACATATTTAATGTTTACGAGTGCAAAGATAAGAAAAGTATCGCAAATATGCAAATAAATTAGTGTTTAAATATACTATATTAACCTTTATTATCTTTAAACTCTAAATGTTTACATAAATTAAGTTACACATGCGCTTACTGCGTATTAAATTTTAGGTTATGAATAGTGCATACGAAAGACTGAAGGCTGTAATCACTGCTTTGGGTTACACTTCAAATGAAAAATTCGAGGATACCGTAGGCTTAGGACATGGCTTCGTAAGCCGTATAACTAATCGTGTATCTTCCAAAAGCTTGCAAGCTATAACGAGAAAATTTCCGCAGGTAAATCCAAGTTATATTAGGACAGGAATGGGGGAAATGTTCATCTCTTCACCTATAAAGGTAAGCGAAAACGAAAACGCAAAGACTAGACTGCGTGAGTATCTTAAATATAAAGGAATTACCAAACGTGAATTTTGCGACAAAGCCGATGTGGCCTCTAACTTTCCAATCATAGGGAAAAATGGTGTGTTCACGGCAAGGGTATCTTATAGAGTAAATTCTAAATTTCCAGATCTTAATATGGATTGGCTAGCTAATGGAGCTGGTGAAATGTTGCAGCCGGAGGCTAATATTGAAAAATTCAACAACTACAAAAGCAGAATTGCGCCATTCTGTACGGAGATGGGAATTAGTACTACATTCTTCTTGCGGAAGTGTAAGAGCTATACCAGTGCAATTAACAGATTGCCGGATATGCCTAGCGAGACTTTCTTGAAGAATATCTCTTTGGCTTACCCTCAGCTAAATCTGAATTGGCTTAAGACCGGAGAAGGAAAGATGTTTAACGATGACATCAAATCGAATATCAATTCAAGCGTCAGCTTTGTTCCTCTTGTTCCACAGATGGCTTATGCAGGTTATCTCAGCGGATATGCAGATGATGTATATATATCATCGCTCCCAACAATCCCTATTGTAAAGGAAGATAAAGAAAAGTACGTAGCATTCGAGGTAAGCGGTGATTCTATGGATGATGGCTCGTCTAGAGCTTATCAGAATGGAGACATCGTTATATGTAAAGTCTGCCCTGACTACATGGTAAAGAGCAATGGACTTCATATAGACGGAAAGGAATATATCATAGTTCATAAAGAAGGTATTCTATTGAAGCGTATCATTGACTTGGATATGAATAATGGAAAGCTTATATTGCGTTCCTTTAATCCTACCTATCGTGATTTAGAGTTGGATTTAGCAGATGTGAAGCAGCTCTTAGTTGTGGAATATCAGCAGAAAAGGAAATGATAATGTAAAGTATATTTGTATGTTCAGTGGAGTAGGCTTGCGTAAAATGTCGCAAAATTGCCGCAAAATGATTATTCGCCTATAGCGTAAGTCGTTATTGTTTAGATATTTTATTGGTGTTCCGTATAACAGCCTTCTAAGCTGTGGGTCTTGGGTTCGAACCCCAACGGAATCACTATAATAGGCAAAATGAAACTTATTTGTACAAAAATAGCGTGAGAGAACAATAGTAGTAAGTTACTTATTTATAGGTACTTATCTCTGTTGTTCTTTTTTGTTTTTAAATATATTTTATCACTTATTCCTCTTTTATGTACTCTTTTCATAAATAGCTGTTAATCAACATGTTATGAATTTGGCGTATTGGGAAATCATCCATGTGTGTTACAAATGTGTTATCAAAAAGCGCTAATGTCGGCTCTCGAATAAACACTACCATGCGAAGTGATAACGTTTTACAGCCGCCCGGCGCAAGTCCATAGGAGGTGATCATCGTGATAAGTACCTCGGTGCCTGTTTCCCTGATGATAATGTGCCTGACATGCGTCCGACATTCGAAGAAATTCGGAAAGTGGATGATAACGGGAAAGAATACTGGAGTTCACGCGAACTTTGTAATGCGATGGGCTATTCGGGATATTGGAAATTCCAGAATGTAATAGACAAAGCAATCAAAGTTGCCAGTGAAAAAGGTATGGATATAAATGACCATTTCAACCACGTGGTTGAAATGGTTAAGCTGGGTAGTGGATCGTTTCGCAAGGTCGAAGCTTTCCATCTATCCCGTATGGCCTGTATGATTATTTCTGAGAATGCTGATTCAAGGAAGTTATTGGTGAAGCAGGCAAGAGCCTATTTTTCTCAATCCGTATCTACAACCGAACTTATGCGGAACTAACTGGAATCCAATATCTTACTGTATAAAACTGCACAGGGTGAGACTCGCATTGAAGTGATTTTCAACAACGAAACTTTTTGGATGTCACAGAAAA
>OOBB01000010.1_pt1 | contig 126364 bp, 107 predicted proteins | sample 1671661 | NCBI WGS metagenome assembly OOBB01 (sample SAMN06348179, study PRJEB24527) | human gut metagenome | biome: human gut; feature: ankylosing spondylitis patient; material: feces | host: Homo sapiens | place: China | collected 2015-10
ACTATAGAAAAAATGACCAATACTTCTTATAAATTGACCAACAATGACATTGACCTTTTTGACCAGAATGCTACTTGATAGGAGAATCATTTTTAATCGTTATGATTGTTTATGTTGTTGATTATCAATAAGTTATGTAGTCTAATCTATTTTGCTCGCGACACATTTATAAGTGCAATAAAGATAAAATATACTAACAATCAGCATCTGTCTCTATTGTCTTCGCGGCCTAATTCTGTAAAATATTCAGCCCAAAACTGTAAATGGAGGGCTTTTTCTTGTCTCTAAAATGGATGTTTTGCCATCAAAATTGGACTTCTTATACCCCCAAAATAGCTATTTTCTGCTTTTCCGTTAAAAAAATAATAAAATTCGATATTATATAAAAGATTTATTATCTTTGCCAAAAGATATGAAATACGGAACATTTTAGATGCTGATAAACATATAGAGTGAATTAGAATTACCCCAAAGTGGCGGAGTTAAGTACTTTATTATGAGTGACTTATAAATTCTAACTCATGGGAGTTGAATCAACCATAGGCAGTAATACGTAAATTAGAGAGGGGACAATTATTGTGTATTTATACTATGATAAGAAATCCCTATTTATGGAGCGTTTTTCGGCTTATTCTTTCACTTAAGAGCTCAAAACTGCGGATTTTTTCACTAAAACCCCTTATTTTTAAGCTCAAATATATAGGTTTTCAGGAGCGAAATCGTGATGTATAGTAAAATTGTCGAACAAAAATAAATATATTGAAGAAAAAGAAGTAGAATTTAATGAGATTAATCATGCTATCAGTGAAATCAAATATTATTCTGAAAAGCACATTCACATTGATTACCTCTTTTGTATATATCAGACTTTGTCTATAGAAATATGCTAAGGTTATTACCTATGATATTATACAGCTTTGTCCGAAAGAAATGGTATCATCTGGATTAAAGCTATCATTGGATAATGTGCTTATCTACATCGACCAGAAGGCTGCCCCGCTGGATCTCATCGGTCAGCTGAAGGAGGAATTCCCTGAAGCGACCATTCACGGCCACAACGAGTTTTCCGCCAAAGCCTGTCCTTGCTTCGATGTGAAGAAGGAATTAGTTCCCTATTTTGAGAAAGGGGGTGGGGAATAAATAAACAAGGGTACGTTTCTTGTTTGATATAGAGAATATAAAAGCGTGGTTACAAGGAGGCTTTAGTCATCGTTTGTAGCCACGCTTATTTACTCTTGTATGCAAGATAATCAGGTTTGCCATCATCCACTACCTTTGAGTCTATATAGTCGAGCAAGGCATCAGGTTTTCTCAACCGCCTGTTTCGGAAATCATCAAGTTGTATTTCGATGATGTGATTATCAGTCATCCCATGTTCCAACAGCCAGTTATGCCAGATATCAAACAGCAGGAAAGACTTTCCACTTCGCCTGACACCTGTAATAATCTTTACAAGACCGTTTCCACGTCCTGCGATAAGTTCATCCAAGTATTTCTTACGTTCAAATATTATATTAGAGTACTTTTTTTGATATTGGTATCACATTTTACACCGCAAAGAGAATGATTTTATCCCCAAGCCAGTACAATCAATGAAAAAACTGCGTTTACCAAGTAAAACATAGCATCGTAAACTACGCAAACTTCCATTCACCACATTATGGGGTCGGTTAAAACCGCCCCTCCCAACCCTATATTTCGTGATTTTGTAGAGGATACGCATAGCCGCATAGGCTAGTTTCAATTCTATAAAGGTACGATTAAACCAAGGTTGCAGCACCTGAGTTGACCGGTGCTCCAGAATTTCAATTCCATAAAGGTACGATTAAAACCTGTGCAGGTTATCTTCTTGCCGCTCTGTCGCAGTATTTCAATTCCATAAAGGTACGATTAAAACATCAAGGTAATTTTAGTTTCGATACACGTGAACAATTTCAATTCCATAAAGGTACGATTAAAACTTTTCTTAACACAAAGAATTATGTACCTTATCGTTAAATTTCAATTCCATAAAGGTACGATTAAAACTTTACAAATGAGCATATTCTGCCTGCACAGGCTGATAATTTCAATTCCATAAAGGTACGATTAAAACCGAAATATAGAGTTTCGATAACTGCCTTGTCGGATATTTCAATTCCATAAAGGTACGATTAAAACTCCGCCTAAGGCGCGGAACCGAGCCTATTTATTTAATTTCAATTCCATAAAGGTACGATTAAAACATTATGTACAGGTATAGCCAGACTTTGACCAGAAGATTTCAATTCCATAAAGGTACGATTAAAACAATGTTGCTTATATGAAAATAGTATTTATATTCGATTTCAATTCCATAAAGGTACGATTAAAACATCCTTATGCTCCTCAGTACAAATCAGAGTTTATATTTCAATTCCATAAAGGTACGATTAAAACTGCCGCAGGAGTGTTATATGCATTCTGCCTATTCCACATTTCAATTCCATAAAGGTACGATTAAAACAATGCAGCTTGCTTTGATGTGCTTTTCTTACTATAATTTCAATTCCATAAAGGTACGATTAAAACACCTTTTGAAAAGTTGTCGTTTTACCCGTATGTTATTTCAATTCCATAAAGGTACGATTAAAACAAACAATGCAGGGAAATTCTATATCAAAGACGCTATTTCAATTCCATAAAGGTACGATTAAAACGAGCGGTGTCCGAGAGCCTTGTAGGGGCGGGTCCCAATTTCAATTCCATAAAGGTACGATTAAAACAGTTCTACAATTTAAATTTACCAAGCCGTTCCATTATTTCAATTCCATAAAGGTACGATTAAAACACTGCTGAAGCGCCAACTCTGTCGGGTAACGATGCAGGATTTCAATTCCATAAAGGTACGATTAAAACTATAATTTTGCGAGTGCCTTTCGTGCTGCTGCGGAATTTCAATTCCATAAAGGTACGATTAAAACTTTTTCTTCGTTCCTATGCGTACGCTCTGTCGTCAGATTTCAATTCCATAAAGGTACGATTAAAACTTGATTTATGCCTTAACCTTAATTGGCGGATACCTATTTCAATTCCATAAAGGTACGATTAAAACCACCCGTTTCTTACGTTACAGGTAGCAAACTTGTATTTCAATTCCATAAAGGTACGATTAAAACATCGCACTGCGTCCTATTTTTATGATTTTTGCGTATTTCAATTCCATAAAGGTACGATTAAAACATTTTAATTATCTTACTTGTCGTGCTTCTGATGTATTTCAATTCCATAAAGGTACGATTAAAACTGATTTGTCACACCGTCACTTGTTCACCGCTCAAATATTTCAATTCCATAAAGGTACGATTAAAACAGGTATTCGCAAAGTCGGTATTGTTCCGATTCTTATTTCAATTCCATAAAGGTACGATTAAAACCCTTCCTGACGAGTTGTTGAAACTTCGTAAGTTTGATTTCAATTCCATAAAGGTACGATTAAAACGGCTCTACGGTAGTCTTTATTCAGAGACCACGGAATTTCAATTCCATAAAGGTACGATTAAAACATGAATGTTGAGAATAATCTCAACCATTTAATTTAATTTCAATTCCATAAAGGTACGATTAAAACTTCATGATCTGCCTGCACTTCTTGTGTCTAATGCTCATTTCAATTCCATAAAGGTACGATTAAAACATGAGGAAAAGGCTACTTTTCCGACTTTTAATTTATTTCAATTCCATAAAGGTACGATTAAAACTTATGTTTGAGTATAATTTTAGTTTTGAGGAGTTATTTCAATTCCATAAAGGTACGATTAAAACCTGGAAATTACTATCAGACAGGATTATCCACTCAGATTTCAATTCCATAAAGGTACGATTAAAACCTGTATGCCGTAGGCGATGACGCACAAAGTATCTAATTTCAATTCCATAAAGGTACGATTAAAACGTTAATTCGGGTAATGATGCCCTTTCTACTATTACATTTCAATTCCATAAAGGTACGATTAAAACTGTTGATGGTGCATTTAATTCTGTTCTTTCGTCTATTTCAATTCCATAAAGGTACGATTAAAACTATGCTATTATGAATACGATGGCATTAGGTTCTTATTATTTCAATTCCATAAAGGTACGATTAAAACGGGGTGCTGCTATCGGTGCTGGTGCTGGTTTGCTATTTCAATTCCATAAAGGTACGATTAAAACTTTCTTATTTCGGTTATGTTTACCACGTTTCTATATTTCAATTCCATAAAGGTACGATTAAAACACAAGATGGTTCTTTCAAGTATAAGGACTACCTTATTTCAATTCCATAAAGGTACGATTAAAACTTAGCGTCACGCCAGATGCAGATTACAATTCGTTATTTCAATTCCATAAAGGTACGATTAAAACTTGTTTCCGACTTGCAAGGTCGGTCCGGTCAAATTCTATTTCAATTCCATAAAGGTACGATTAAAACTTTCCAGAGCCGCAGCATAACCCTTATCAGCCTGCTTTATTTCAATTCCATAAAGGTACGATTAAAACCTCTTTCAAGCAGTGGTGACAACGGTACACCTGTATTTCAATTCCATAAAGGTACGATTAAAACTCCTTATCGTTTGCTGTGGACTTCTTTCCCTCAAATTTCAATTCCATAAAGGTACGATTAAAACTAACTTGCCATATCTAGATTTTAACTTTCTTACTTGATTTCAATTCCATAAAGGTACGATTAAAACCTTGGTGGTCGTGCTGCTATTCATAATGCTAACACGAATTTCAATTCCATAAAGGTACGATTAAAACGTACCAATTTCCCAAAATGGGAAATAGTTAACGCTATTTCAATTCCATAAAGGTACGATTAAAACTCCGAGGTAATAAGCCGTTACTCGATGCTCACGGTAATTTCAATTCCATAAAGGTACGATTAAAACCAGCTTCGTATCAGATATGAAGATGTCTATGATGAATTTCAATTCCATAAAGGTACGATTAAAACTTTCCACAATTCGTTATTGGCTTAACAATACTTCATTTCAATTCCATAAAGGTACGATTAAAACTGCCTGCTCAACGTGATCTTGCCGAATTGACAATATTTCAATTCCATAAAGGTACGATTAAAACCAATCTGTGAAATATTCTGTCCTGCATCACCTTTATTTCAATTCCATAAAGGTACGATTAAAACAATCTACCGCCACTGGTGCTGCCGCTGGTTCTGCTGTATTTCAATTCCATAAAGGTACGATTAAAACCGAGCAAGTTACGAGCAAGCTACGAAACTGCCTTTATTTCAATTCCATAAAGGTACGATTAAAACCTTCTATTTCTGCCCTTAACAATTACACTTCACTATTTCAATTCCATAAAGGTACGATTAAAACCTTCCAAGTCTCACGTATAAACCTTTCGAGAACGTATTTCAATTCCATAAAGGTACGATTAAAACACGAACCTTTTGTATTAAGATAAGCGTACCCTCGAAGATTTCAATTCCATAAAGGTACGATTAAAACAGTGTCGAGATATAAACGAGTAGGAAACAGGCACATATTTCAATTCCATAAAGGTACGATTAAAACCCCCATCTCTACTGAGTTATCATAACTAACTACAATTTCAATTCCATAAAGGTACGATTAAAACTTCCCAAACAGACAGATTGACTGCACATTCTATTATTTCAATTCCATAAAGGTACGATTAAAACCCGATTGCCATCGCATTTTCCCTCACAATTATCTAAATTTCAATTCCATAAAGGTACGATTAAAACTACATTTGTGGGTTAATCAATTTGTTCTTTGCCAATTTCAATTCCATAAAGGTACGATTAAAACCCTGGGGGGGAGCCAGGCGCAGCGGCGAGGACGGGATTTCAATTCCATAAAGGTACGATTAAAACTTAGATTCCTCGTTATCTTCTTATGTTAAGGTATGATTTCAATTCCATAAAGGTACGATTAAAACGCATGGTTTTACTCTAAAGAGAGTGCAACTGAGTTATTTCAATTCCATAAAGGTACGATTAAAACTATTCATCTTTTTAGCCGTTGCCGATTTTGTCAACTATTTCAATTCCATAAAGGTACGATTAAAACTTTCATGCCTGCTTTCATCATCCACTCGTTATAAATTTCAATTCCATAAAGGTACGATTAAAACGCTCTTTCCTCTTCACTCCCTAATGCTGTGTTGCATTTCAATTCCATAAAGGTACGATTAAAACGACCCTATTTTGGTTGATTCGCATATCAGCATTAATTTCAATTCCATAAAGGTACGATTAAAACCCGTTAAGTCTAAGGTATACAAAACCCGAAGACTTTATAGGTTTGCGGGTGCAAAAATACAAAAAAATCTTCAGAAAAATGTCGATGCCTAAAGATATTTTTTCTGCGGTCTTACGACAACCTGCCTATTTATGGAGGTTTCAATAAGTCAAAGAGCACTTTCGGAGGTTTTGCCGAACTCAAAACGGCAAAATAGAACCACATCGACAACTCTTTATAAGAAATTATCGGTAGTCATTCTTTCTTTTCCAAGAATCTGTTTGTTCATATTATACCCCATTTTATTGGTGAAAACAATGACACTATCCTCGGATTCATCAATGATAGCTTTCATCTTCATTTGCAATTCACGAAGTTTGGCTTCAGATAATTCTCCCTCCAAAACTGAGTTCTGAATCCAACACAAATACTGGCGGCAAAGCTTCAACATTTTGCCAACTCGCTTCTCACCTACATCGTAAACTATAATCACATACATATCACCAATACATTTTAAAAGGTTTATATTCTTCTATTCCCAAAATATCTTTCAGTAGCTTATAGCATTCAAGTTTTATAAGATGCTTATAGCTTACATTACGTCCTAAAGAACGATGACGGAACGTCTCGTCATATCGCTCTTCCATAGCCTTTACAAAAATCTTCTTTCCCTTTTCGTTCAAAAGACATTTGTTGAGTTTCTTATCAAAATGACTGGTGCTTAAAGCATGCTTATTGAGTACCTTGAAGATGACTCTATCCACGATAATAGGTTTGAAGATCTCGGATATATCCAGACATAACGAAAAACGCCTTTCTCCCGGAGTATGCAGAAAGCTTATCGTGGGATTGAGCTGAGTTTGATGAACAGCCCGGAGAGTTTCAGTATAACACATCATGTTGCCAAAAGAAATGAGAGCATTTACCTCGTTCTCTGGCGGTTGCTTGGTTCTTGCCCCCATGTTGAAATCATCGAGAATAATATCGAATGCTGCATAATAAGCCTGTCTGATATTTCCCTCAATTCCCATTATCTCATCTACAGCCTTAGCATCTGGCAAAGCATTACTCAATCTCTTAATGGTATCGATAATATCCTGCAGGTCTTTTCCTCTACGATTATAATAGTTGAGGTTCATAACCATATTCCAAGCTGCTCCCTGAATGAATTTACGAGCCAATTCAACTCTTTTCTTCTTGTTTTGGTATGCAGATGTTTGTGCCAACAATGCCTTGCCAGAAAGAAGACTTTCCCTTGGCATGAAGCTTCCGGTATAGTTCTCATAATAGTCGAAGAAGTGGACAGGAATACCTTTCTGTCCCAGAAAGTTGAACAAAGCGCTATTTGCCCGCAGACTTCCAAAGGCATACAGTTCCGCAACATCCTCAATAGGAATGTATCGAGGTTGCTGCTTGATTTCTTCATTATCTTCATTCACGATAACAGGCGTGAACTTCAGCGTATTATCTCTGCGTTCCATGATGCCTGGATTGAACAGATAGAAACTTCTTTTCATTCTTCTTCCTCCAACTCGTTTATATAACAAAAATCGAAATAACTACAATTCTTACAGATGCCTTTCTTAACTTTAGACGGGCAAACATCTTGAGAGATTATCTTAATAATGTCCTTAGATATAACCTGAATGTCATCTCTATCAACATCTGTCAAGATTACTTCTTTTGTCTTTCTCAAAAGAGGATATTCCAAGATGCCCTTCACGCCATCAATTCCATGTTGCTCGAAAACATACATGTAATATTTCAGTTGCCATTCATGAGCTTTATCCACCTTATTAGATTTCTTTATCTCGTGGATGACCTTGTTCTTGGCATCATAGTAATCTACTTTGATACCATCAATCTCCACTTCCTCATACTTTGATGTACGTTGCGGATAACTTGATTCATGCACCAGTTTTCCTTCATAGACCAAGTCTGATTCTTGTTCCATGTTGATACCATTGGCAAACAGCCATAGTTTGCGATGGCAAAGCTGGTAATAGTTGAAATGAGTACCTGTTATAACCATAGAGAAAAACCAATAGGAGGCTCCAGGTAAAAACCAGGAGCCTCATCATTTATACTAAATCTGATTCTCGTAATCAAACGTCATCATTCTATCTACCAACTCCTGCTTAGCCTTAGCCAAAGCATCTGCGCTTTCTGTCTCTGTCACGACATAACTTGCACATGGAAGAGTTACAAATGTCTTGGCACCAGCATTTTCGTCAACGATAGGCTTTGCCTTTGGTTTAGATTCTCCATCCTCAACAAGTTTGGCACGAATAGCTGCAGCTAAAGTATTAGCATTATCACTAATAGCAATGGCTAAAGTCTCCATCAAACTGAATGTTCTTGCCTGATTGGATGTGATATGCCAATCAATCAGAGCATCGGCTATAGCTGGAATAATCTGCTCACGCTGCTCTTTCGGCATCAACAAGCATTCACCAAAAGAAGTAGTGATTACCTTCCATCCATCTTCTTTCAACTTCTCTACCATATCTGATGTAATCTCTGGTTCCAACTGATTAGTTGAAACGCAGAACAAACGTCGCAAATCAATAGCTACATCATATACAAAAAGCCCAGTTGCTCGATTATTATTCTTAGGAATCCATTTGCGATACAAACTTCTATCGCTTCCTGCCAAGAGGTTACTGATCTGCTCTTCTGTCAAACGATTTCCATTAGCATCACGCACAACAACTTTATGTACGTTAGGCTTATCAGAACGATCAAAAGAAATATTCTCCTTAGGAAATGCAGCCAAAAGCGGATGCAAAGGTGTCATCGCAGAAATACTTAAGGGACTTCTGCGCTTTACCGTTTTTTCCTTACCATCTTTAACAGCTCTCATCCAACCACCTAAAAGCTGGTCAATATAATGTGGATCGCAAGACGAAAGGACCTCTCCTTCTTTAAGCGCACCTTTCTTATCTACATCCCAATAGAACTCGGTAGGAGAAGGTTGAACACCTAAAACATCGTTAAGCTGCTCCATGATAGAACGCTTAACCTGCTGACCACTGGAGTATGGAACTCGTACGTTGAACTGTGGGTCAAAATAAGACTTCTGACCATCTTCTACACAGAATACTGTGAACGCAGCATGCTTGAGACCTCGCAAATAAATAAAAGAATTCTCTTTCATAATCTTGTATTTTTAATTGTTATTATAATGTCTTATACTGGAAACGCAAAAGTGTTAAGAAGTATGGTACATTGTCTGTTGGCATACCATGAATCTCCTTCACGATTCCTTTAAACTCATCTATCTTACCAATGAATGAAACAACCTCTGTAGCAGCTGCTATGAACTGTTTTTTATTAGTTGCATTGAGCATTGTCTCAACCAAATTTTTACGTTTGGTACTGATAGACTTATCTTTATCACTAGAGGCTTCGTTCAACAACTTAGCCAACTCTTGGGATTTCTCCCATAATTCATCATTATTCAACATAGCGTATATCCAAATTATATAAACATTGTAATTAATATTATCATAATTATGTGCCTTTGGCTGTTTTCCCTTATATACATAATCTCTAAGCCCTTTAGGCTCCATGGCTTTTATACCTATAGCCCCATAAGTACAAGCCGTTTTGAATCCAATGGCTGTTCCCCATAAAGACTCTACATTTCTACCATTGCTCATCCCAAATATCTTTTCATAGAGATGAATTGGACGGCGTATTTGAGTCAAATCAAAAGGGATAAATCCAATGGTCTTATTTGTCTTCCCTATGCTATAGATGTAGCCCAATATTTGAGCATTTCTGTACTTTTTAGAAACAGCAATGAGAATCTTCGTCCATGTTTGGGTATCAATATTAATTATTCCATCCTTATTCGTATTGTAAGGACTGTATCCCGCCAAAGGCATATCTGCATCATATTCTCTTGGATCATAATAATGGGACAGCCATTGACCATTCCAAGTATTAATTTGATTTCCTTTTAACATAGATGTCTCATTAAGACACTTACGATAGAGCTTCCAACCTTCAAAAATATCAAGAAGAATCTCTTTTTTGCTGAAAAGAATCGAAAAACCTCCTTGTACACCAACTCCAAGAGCATCTCCAATCCAGGAAGCATAGCTCTCTTCTTGAGAATTAGGCAACTTCAAATTTGTCACTTGACCAGACGTCGGGGCAGCAATATCTAATGAAGCATATCCACGTGCAATACTCATGTCAGCCTCGCTCTTATCAGTTTTCTTAATCATTTTCTCGAAGCGACTTTTCCTCTGCTCAGGAGTTTCGTATGGCTTTTTCCCCTTTATCATATCATCCCAACTTAACTTTGGGTTTTCCAAAGGCGAATTGCCTGCAGTCATCATATACTTGTTTTGATCAAAAAACAAGGGATAAAACTGCTCTAAGAAGAAAGTTCTGGCGTCATAATTAGTACCATATTCTTCATTGTAAGCATCCAGGAATATCTTTCCTATATTTGATGTTATCATATTTTATAGTATTTCAAACGATTGATAATATTCTATTCTACACAAATCGGGTAACAATCCCTTTTCTTCATCATATCCTTTGTTCGGAATGACAAAAGGATGCGACCCCTTATTGAGCTGATCAAGATTTCTATGTGCAATAGAATGATAGCTTACAGGTATTTCCATTTCTATTCTTTCCAATCCATTGGCACATAAGTATCTGTCTTTATCTTCTTCTGTAATACAAACAGCAGAATTGATGTCAAGCGTTTCCAGTAACGCTGATTTCGGATGATGACAAAGTGCCTTTAACACCCATTTTCCTTCCAAGAACACCACACCAGTAAAGTCTATATTCTGAAAGTCTATCTTTGGATATACCTTATCTATCATTTCCTGAACATGACATTCCTCCATGATGTCACCACTGTCTGGCAGGACACTGAAAGTATCTTTCAGAACATCCAGGCTATAAGGAAGAGCTTCTTTATCATTTTCAGGTGGTGCTATGACATATATCGGCTTGTAGTGTCCAATGGTTTCTCTTGTACGTTTGCGATTAATTCGTCCAAAACGCTGTGTAAGAGCATCAATTGGAGCACACTCAGTAATCATTACATCAAAGCTGATATCAAGACTGACTTCTACTACCTGAGTGGAAACAACGATGCATGGAACGTTTTCTAATTGATTAAAGTCTTCACGTAACTTTGTTTCCAATCTAGCCCTGTCGCTTCGTTTGTACCTGCTATGCACAAGCATCTTCTTCACGTCCGGATATAATTTCTCAATAGACTCATATAGTTCCTGTGCTCTTTTTACTTGATTACATACTATGAGAACTTTAGAATTGCTTTTGATTGCTGAGGCTATCACATCATAAGATTCTTTTTTATCATCGAGCTTGTAGATTTGATGCCTGTTGAATGATTGAAGCGTCAGAGAATCCAACTTAACCTCATAAACTGCATCAGCTCCACCCAATAGTTGAAGTATCTTCCTATACAATACTGTAGGCATTGTTGCCGTACCAACATGTACCCTACAATCCAACGCAACCAGAATCTCTATAATGCGTAGAACTATAGACTGCATAACATCAGAATAGGTGTGTATCTCATCGAGAATCACATCACAACCTTTTAAATCCATAGCCATGGCCTCATATCCTTTGATACCAAAAACTACAGAGGCCATCTGGTGTGGAGTAAGGACCTTCACTGATGCACCAACATGACGCTGCATGATACTTTCCTCAATCTTACCGTCTTTCACTTTCAGATTAGAGGCTGCATGAAGAAGATGAACTTGAGCATTAGTATCACTCAAATTATTCTTTATTCTATCATACATAGCATTAATTGATGCTTGAAAAGGCAGTGTATAGAAAACTCTTCCACGACAACGCCTCAACAAGAAATCCGTTTTTCCAGCTCCAGTTGGAGCCGTTACCAACGTATGCATCTTCTTACTATCCGAAGAAATCAATGATAAAGGATAGAGTTCACTTTGCCTATTGTAAAAAGACAAATCAGGTTTGATGAAGAGTTTATCAAGCGGCATTTCAAATGCAGTCTCCATAGCAGAAGCCATGTGATCTGCCGCCATCAACAACCCTCTCCATTCAGAACACCCCTTTTTTCTACCATCACAATAGTCTATGACATATTCATAATTTTCTTCTGCCTCTTCCAAAGATATCTCATGGGTTTCCATGCCAAGGCTTTCAAGGATATCAATGGCTATATGACTCCATTCCGAGAATAACTTTGAATGTTCCTTGAAGCAATCTGATGTATCATCCAAATCTAAAATGCCCAAATCCCGAACATCTTTATACATAGATTTATGATGAGCTACAATCATATCTATCACAGCATCTCTATGTTCCTGGCATACCAACGACAGAAAGAACAAGGAAGCTATTTCATGGCGAAAAACAGAACCAGGCTTATTCTTGTTTGGAGAAATCAGCGATTGTTGGAACACTGGACTTACCTTTCCGATGTCATGCAACAAAGCACCTTCTATTGCAATCTGTTCATCAAAGCCTAGATGCTTAGCCATAACACGGGCGGTATCAGCAACATTCTTAAGATGCTGATACAAACAAACATGTCCATTCTGTTCGCTTTTAGCTAATATTTCTTGATGAATATTCATATAGTTACATGATTAAAGTAAAGATTGACCATTATACTCTATCCAGCCAAACATTGGCTGATTATCGTTAAAACGATTATAGCCAACAAGGAAAGACTGCTCAGAATTTCCAAAGCGCAATTCAAAACCAGGTAATTGATTGAATTGTTCTTCTTCCATTACACTGATTTCAGATTCCGGCAAGAGAATATCTTCATTTCTGCATACACATACATGTTGCTTTGATGCTATAATAGCATCTTCTTCGTTTTCAAAAGCAATATATAAAACCGGATGCAAAAGAACAGAACGCTTCAATACAGAACGATTTTTAATGAAAGTCCTATATTTCTCCCACCCTCTTGGATGTGTTACTTCCTGTTGAGAATCCATGGAATCATACTTTAATTTGTGCCTCAAAATTTTATGGATTCCTGGAACGCTCAAAAGTTCTGGAAACAGTTTTTTCTCTATGCCTTCTATAATAGAAGGGGTGAGAAACTGCTGACTGAATGTTTCTTCATCACGAACCGCGGTCCATGGTTTAATGAAACCGAACTGTCCTTTATATGTTACGACATACATAATCAAATCCTTTAATAATTAGTAAATTGCTCCAAATCCGATACCCGTACAATTGCCAATGCCAACATTCCATATAAATTGTTTCGTCTCAGGCTTACCTTTGATGACAACCGGGCAAAAACTTGCCTTATTTCCAATACCATGATAACGAACCAACTTCAACTTCTTTTTGGTGTAAGAAAGATCAAAACAAATATCCAACGTTTCATCTTCTTCCAATCCTGCCTCTTTCATCTTTGACAAAAGAGTATCCTTAAGATATTGGTTTGCCTGTGCATGATTGAAATTATACTGTTTAATGCTTCCATCATCCAATTTTCTCTTTATAAAAATCGGACTAGCACAATAATACAAATCCCGCTCTGAAAATTGAGGTTCAGCACCAATAGTTATGTCAGTTACAAACATACCACAAAACATCTCAGGATCTTCAAGAATTGTTCTGATGATAACCTTAATGATACTTTCATCATAAAAGCTAATAAACATCGTTGCACCCTGTGAAAACTGAAGTGCATCCTCCACTTTTCTTCCTCCATTTAACCAAGAGAAAGAATACAATGAAATCGTATCATGAATAGAATTGTTTCCAATCCATTTATGAATAGTACCAACCAGTTTCTGTTGATAATCAAAAGGAACTGGTGTAGTATTCGGTGAAGTTTTTAAAAGAATTCTCATATTTTTTTTAATATTTAATCAAATATCTAATTATTAAATTTATCTACTTTCCCCCTCTATCTTTTTTAAATTGATAATAGAATCAATACGCTTTTCTCTACCTGTCGTTTCTGGATAAGCGTAATGTCCTAAGCCCGATTCCCAAGGATTATCTTCCAGATACTCTGCATACCACCATCGTTTGTATTCTGTTTCTATGATGCCGAAGTCACGGGCACTGAGAATCAATGCACGAAGTGATAAACCATAGACATTTTTAAGATCTATCATTTCTTCCAAGGATATATTCGTCCTTTTGGTTCCTCCCATCTCTTCTATATATGTCTTCTTGGGGAGAATAAAGTAACCTGCAAACAAATCACAACGTTTCTCCAAAGAGATTGAAGAATTGGCTGGAAATGAAAAAAGCAAATGAGCCAACTCATGCATGGCTGTATAACGAAGTTTTTCTACTGTAGTCTTGCTGGGCCTCATATCAAGTACGATCAGAGGATATCTGTGATTTGCCCAGGTGCTTAATCCATAAACGGATTCTGGCAATTCTGCAGACATCACTTTGATACCTTTTCTTTCTAATAACCGAAGAACACTTGCTATAGGACCGTCACCACAACGCCATTTCTCTCGTAAAAGGTCTGCAGCCTGTATTGCATCCTCCAAAGTTGAGATTTTCGTCCCTAAAACGGGATTCTTAAAGGTGGAACTGAAACCTGCCTCATGCTCCTTCTCTAAATATTGCTCTGCCCAAAAAGAAAGTTTGGCTTCCAATGCCAACAGTTCTTTTTCTGAAATTTTACCATTGGCATTTGTTCGTAGCGTAGGCATATCTATGTCTATATTGGTTCCCCAAAAATATTTTTCACTGATGCGCAGGGCATTAGCCAAGGCCAACAATGCTGGTCTCTTTGGGCGCATGATGCCTCTTTCATACCGAGATATACTCTGCTTGGTGATGGCTCCGCCTGTTCGCTCTACCAGCTTATCCATGCTTAGTCTCATCATCATTCTTGCTTCATGTAATCGAATTGGAAATTGGTCTTTTGTCATTATGATCTTTTTTTTGGTGACAAATATATAAATTATTTCTTAAAAGTAACTTTTTGATAACGTTATTTAACTAAAAAATATAGATATTAGGTTCAGTTGCTATAAATCACCAAAACGTCTCTTGACGATGCATACTACGATCGGTCATTTGGTCAAAGTCATTTCTGGTCAAAATTATTCCCCCGTATTCACCATCCATGGCCACAACGAGTTTTCCACCAAAGCCTGTCCTTGCTTCGATGTGAAGAAGGAATATTCTCAATATATTGATAAAGGGAGTGGGGAATAAATAAACAAGGCGTACGCTCCCTCGTTTTGAGGGGTGTACGCCTTGTGATTATTTCACTTCCTCGCAAACCACCATTTCCGTGCTTTTATACACTATGATAATCTTGTGTAGCTGCGTGGTCTTGATTGCAGAAGTTACTACTTCGCTTTCTGCATATCTATTCACTTGTCTGATGGCATCCTGTTTGAGTTGTTCTATATGCGCAGCGGTATCCTTAGACTTGGCATACTTGAACTCTACAATGTAGGAATGCTGCATATCGCTGAAGTTGTCAACAAGCGGACAGAGGAAGATATCGGCATAGCCTTCCTGGGTGTCCTTTTCGGATATCGGACGGTAGAACTTGTTGTCGCAAGTCATGGCAAGCGTGAATCCGTGCACGAAATATTCTCCCTTCTGATGATCTCTCTGGGATGAATATTTATGCAGACTGTCGGCAATATATTCAAAATAAGGCTTCCATTCTCCACAATATGCCAAGGCACTTTCTAAGTTTCCCTTTTCGTAGGAATCGTATTTCAAGTCGTTCTCCTTGTATGTGTCGAGAAGGTATTTGAACAGCTGCTCTCGCACTACCTCATTTGGTATCACGAACTTGGTCTTTCCCTGATAATTTCCTGCGATGGTAACCATGCCGAAGTAGTAGAGCAGACTCACGAAATTATCCGGGTCGCCTATCTGCTCGGCTGGAAAGCCGGTCTTGAGCTCGCCAGCCACAAAGCCGTTTTCTACCAGTTGCTGGATGATAGAGGCATCGTGGGCAAACTCCTTGTCCTTGCGGATGAGCATGCGGAGCTTGTTGTAATCCAGTCGGATGTTTTCCTCTATCATATTCTTAGGAAGTCTTCCTCGATTTCTGATATAATTATCGATGAAATAGAGCACCATGTTGGAATTGTACATGGTGGTTTCGCCGTATGAATCCTTTGCAAAACAATAGTTATCGTACCATGGTTTCATCAGGTCTATCAATTCATCCACGGTGTAGTTGTGGAGATGGAGGGTTTCGGTATAGTAAGTGAGCATTTCGCGCACCTCTTCTTCCGTGAAGCCCGTCATCTCGTTGAACTCGTATGAAAGGGAATAGTTGGTGCCGATGTTGAAACCGCTGGTCAGATCGTCCATGGTAACAGGACTGACGCCCGTTACGAAAACTCGCTCTAAGGTGGAATCGGTAGCCGACTTGATGGTGTCGAAGAACTTACGGAGATAACCCATGCCATGAGTTTCTGCCTGATAATTGTTGAGACAGTCTGGTTCTGCCAGGATAGTATTCGTGAAATGGTCGTACTCATCAATAAAGAGATACACTTTCTGTCCTGTCTTCTTACATTCCTTGCAAAGATAGTCCAACTGTTCTACTGCGCCATCCTTCCTGTTCATCTCTTCTTTGATGTTGGCAGGCAGATATTGTGCATACACATCGCAGAAGTAGTTAAACTCTGTGTTGCAATGTGCATCGAGTCCCTTCTTGTAATTCTCAAGATTGGCATCCACCACGGCAAAGTTGAGCGAGATAATCAGATAGGTATTATGCTCAGGTGTAGGATTCTCGCCGATATACAATCCTCCAAACAGTTCCTCAAACCTATCAGCCATATTGATGTCGTAATACTGTTTGAGCATGGAGAGGGTAAGGCTCTTGCCGAAACGACGAGGGCGGATATAGAAGAAATACATGTTGGATCTTTCTATTTCTTCTATAAAATCTGTCTTATCTACATAATAGCAGTCGTCTCTTCTCACGGTAACGAAGTTCATGATTCCGTAAGGGATGCGCTTGCGATAAATGTATTCGCGCTTGGCATTTTTCTTCTTTGTGATATTACTATCCATGAGCGATTCTCCTTATATATTTTTATTTTGTCGCAAAGTTAGTATAAATATTTGGAATAAGCATGTTTGGGTACTCCAATTTCACCATTATGTATAAGCTTCTATCTTCCAATCCGTGATATTATGAGAAGCGACATCAAAGTTGATGCCTCTCTTTACGATAGGCATAGATGTCTTCAAGCCACATCCACGCTTTCTTAACCTCCCTGTTGGGAATATCAAGCGTGAAAAGCTCTGTTTCTGGATCATAGCCTTTGATGGTGATATATCCACTCTGATAGAGAATAGGCAAAATAGAATTCATATTTTCCAAAGCCACATCAAACTCCGACTTGTCTGCCTCGCAACTTCCAATTTCCGAAGGCATTACCTGAAATTTCTTAAGCATTTCTATCAGATAGGTAGGTGTGCCTGAAGTAAACCAATAATAATCCAACTTACTTTTAGCCATAGCATTCAGCAGACTATAGGGGTTGAAAATATCTGGTGACTGAGCTGCAAAGTGATAACCGTCATAAAACTCTCGCAATGCATCAAGAGTCTGAGTTCGGGTTAGATTCATCTTAACTGCTAATGCATCAACATCTGCTGACATCTGAGTCTCCAATTCCTCCTTGGTAATACCGCAGATTCCTGCGTACTCATGATCCATGCTGATATTGGTGATATTATTGAGTTCACTGAAGATGCTCATCTGCGAAAATTTAGTGATGCCAGTCAGGAAAACAAAGCGAAGCATAGGTTCGCAATCCTTCAATGGACTATAGAAATTACGCATTACATTGCGCAAATCTTTCAAATGGGAATCTTCATGCACAACATCAAGTAGGGGAGCATCATACTCATCAATGAGTACTACCACCTGCTTGCCAGTCTTTTCGTAAGCAGTCTGAATAAGAGAGATGAGTCGGTCGTTCGCATCAACTGCAGGAGTCTTGATTCCCCATACTTTTTCTTGTTCTGCAAGCCGGTTTCCCAAGTATCTTTCCAGCTGGTCCTTCTCCATGTGTTTACCGCCAGCCATGCTGAAATGCAGGACAGGATATTCCGTCCAGTCCTTTTCCAACTTTTCGATGGCAAGCCCTTTGAAGAGTTCCTTCTTTCCCAGAAAATAACTCTTAAAGGTAGAAACCAACAATGACTTTCCGAAACGGCGTGGACGGCTTAAGAAGAAATGTTTGCCACCGCTATGAGTCATGCGATAGACATATTCCGTCTTATCTACGTACAGCAGATTTCGGGTGACGATTTCCTCGAAAGTCTGGATTCCTACTGGATATAATTTCAATTCTGCCATGGTTCTTTCTTTTAAGTTTCTGGTGATAATATCTTATCAGACTCTTTGCATCTGCAAAACTAATCATTTTATTTGAAATAACAAAGGGAAAAGGCAAAAATGTATCGGTAACGTTTCATATCATGGAATGTCTGGAATATATGATTTGGGCTTTCTTCATCATTTTGTAACATCCGTGTCGTAAGAAAGAAATATATTCTTCGTAATTTTGCACCCGAATAAAGGCTATGGCCTCATGATGTGTGCTAATATATTAATAATGTGAATATGAAGAAGAAGACAATGGCCCTGCTGCTCTGCACTATGCTGTCTGCAGCGGTGTTTGCTCAGGATGAAAAGAAGGAGGTTGACCGTACTCCGAAGATTGGCGGTACGATACGCTCGAAGTACGAATACCAGACCGAGGAAGGGGAGGGACGCTTCGAAGTGAGAACTGCCCGCATCTATGTTGCTGGTAATGTGACCAAAGAGGTGAGCTACAAGGCGGAAATCGACCTCTGCGATGAGGGCAAAATCAAGATGCTCGATGCTTATACTCGTATCAAACCATGGAGTACGCTCCAGTTTACTATCGGTCAGGAACGTGTGCCTTTCACCATCGATGCGCACCGCTCGCCTCATCAGCAGTATTTCGCCAACCGCTCGTTTATCGCCAAGCAGGTGGGTAATGTGCGTGATGTCGGTGCTGAGGTGGGCTATACCTGGAACGTGGGGTTTCCTATCATCGTGAATGCGGGTGTGTTCAACGGCTCCGGTCTTACCAACCAGAAGGATTACTGGACCAAGGGCATCAACTATTCTGCCAAGGCGCAGTTTCTCTTCCCGAATGTGAATCTCGTGCTGAGTACGCAGAAAATCAAGCCTTCTGATGTCACTGTCAATATGTATGATGCGGGTATTACCTTCCATCGTGGCGGTCTGATCGCTGAGGTGGAGTATCTCTTCAAGCATTATTCCAAGAATGCGTTTCATGATGTGCACGCCTTTGACGGGTTTGTATGCTATGATATTCCGGTGGCCAACCAGAAGAGTCTGATCAGGAAGGTTTCTCCATTGGTAAGATATGATTTCATGAGCGACCACAGTGATGGCACCCGATATGGGGCTACGGATGAGGACCCTGGCGTGTTGAAAATCAACGACTATAAGCGCCATCGTGTGACTGGTGGTGTGACGCTCAGTCTTGCCAAGCCTTTCATCTCTGACATCCGTATCAACTACGAGAAGTATTTCTATCGCAACGGCGGTGTGGCCAAGACTTCTGAGAAGGACAAGATTGTAGTAGAGTTTGTGACTCGTTTCTAAAAAGATCATATTCTGATATAAATAATAACTTTTGGTTCTGAAAAGTAATTCTCTATTAAGATTGAATGAATGACGGACGTGCAGCAGTCGCTTTTAGCAGATTGTTGCGCGTTTTTCTTTGTCAGTTCGGGGAAAAGTATTATTTTTGCAGATGGTTTTCCTCTGAAAGACAATAAAAATGAGAAATGAGAAATATGAAAAAACTGGATCATATCAAGGCAATCGCTTTTGATGCCGACGACACCCTCTGGGCCTTGCAGACTTACTTCGAGGAAGTGGAGGCTGAGTACTGTGACTTGCTTTCTGACTATGGAAGCAAGGAGGTGATTTCTGCGGCACTCTTTGAGACGGAGTGCGGCAATATGGAGGACCTGGGATATGGCGTCAAGGCGTTCACCATCTCATTAGTGGAAAATGCCATCAAGGTGAGCGACGGAAAGGTGCCTGCCCGCGTGATAGGGAGAGCGGTGGAATTGGGAAAGACGCTGCTGAGACTGGATGCCAAACCGCTCGAAGAGGTGGAGGAGACTTTGGCAAAACTAAGAAAGACGGAATATAAGTTGGCGGTCTTTACCAAGGGTGAACTGCAGGATCAGGAGAATAAACTCTGGCGATCGGGACTGCAGCGATATTTTGACGTGGTGAGCATCGTGAGCGACAAGAAACCGGAAGCTTATCGCCGACTTTGCCGTGAGTTGGGCGTGCTGCCGGAGGAATTGGTGATGGTGGGCAACAGTTTCAAGAGCGACATTGCACCTGCCCTCAAGATAGGAGCTTCTGCCATTCATATCCCATTTCATACGATATGGGCGCATGAAAAAACGGAGGAGTTCGAACATGAACGCCTCCGTCGTATTACTCATTTTTCGGAAATTCTCCATCTCGTTTAGTCTTGTTTCAAGGATTTCTCTCAGATTTCAAGCGATGAACGCATGAACTTTATTTGAGTTCTTCCTTGATTTTTTCCGCTGCTTTCTGGGCTGCTTTCTGGGCTGCGGCATTGGCAGTCCGCGCATTGGCCTTGCGGTGATAGCTCTGGATATTGCCCCGAGAATCACGGAGAGCGAGCGAATCATCCTTCATATAGACGAAAGAAAGCGTGTCGTAGGTGGTTTTCTCGTTGAAAACGACATTGTTAAACTCGTATCTTCCTTTCACTAAGATCAGCTTGCCGTTGTAGGCGTGCCACTCTGTGTAAAGGGGAACTTTAGGATATTCCACAGGACTGTCATCCTCTACCGAACTGTTGGTCGCCACCATTCCCACGGAGCGTGCTTCTCCCATTCGCTTGAGCGTAAATCCGTATTCGCGCGGAATCATGTAGGTTTCCACGATGCTGTCGGGCATATTGGCGAGAATGCGTTGCTGCTGCCTCTTGGAGAGGTGGGTGACATCTCTGAGATGAGGCATCACCTGATAGGTCCAGGTGGCTTTCAGTTTGTCGAGGTCGATGACCATGCTTGCCTTATTCTTTTCCTTGGCAGGGATGATGCAGATCCAGTCGCCCACTTCGATATTGCCAAATACCTGGCGGTTGCGGTTGGCTTCGAGAATATTATATTTTATAGGATCGCCACCCTGATTGGGGAGCATGATTACTACGGAGTCTGTGCATCCCATGCAGGCAAGTCCGTAGATAGCTTTGTCGCCCTTGGCTGGTTTTGACATGCTGATGGGCAAGTTCTGCTGAGATACCGGTGGCTTGGGACCACGATGGCAGGAAAGCATGGCCAAGGTGGCGATGCCGAGAATGAATATACTCTTAATTTTCATAATAATCTATTGTTTATAGTGCAAAGATACATCAAAATGCGATAAATACAAAATAAATCCCTAAAACTTTTTATTCTTTGAGAGAAAAATCGTAATTTTGCACGGAGAAAATAATAACTTAAATTTTTGATGTAAAAATGTTGAGTAAGGATAGTAAGATTTACATTGCTGGGCATCATGGCTTGGTGGGTTCCGCTATTTGGAACAATTTGAAGAAACGTGGTTACAATAACTTAGTGGGCCGTTCGCATAAGGAACTGGACCTGACCGACCAATATGCCGTTCAGAAATTCTTTGATGAGGAGCGTCCGGATGCTGTGGTCTTAGCTGCTGCTTTCGTGGGCGGCATCATGGCCAATTCGCTCTACCGCGCCGACTTCATCATGCAGAACATGAAGATGCAATGTAATGTCATCAGCAATGCTTACAGTCATGGTGTGAAGAAGCTGCTCTTCCTGGGTTCTACCTGCATCTATCCGAAGGATGCACCGCAGCCTATGAAGGAGGATGTGCTCCTTACTTCTCCTCTGGAATATACCAACGAGGAGTATGCCATTGCCAAGATTGCTGGACTGAAGATGTGCGAGAGCTACAATCTGCAGTATGGCACCAACTATATCGCTGTGATGCCTACCAACCTCTATGGTCCGAATGATAATTTCCACTTGGAAAACAGTCATGTGATGCCTGCGATGATGCGCAAGATCTATCTGGCTAAACTGATTCATGAGGGCGACTGGCACAGTATTGAGGTGGATATGAACAAGCGTCCGATCAACCCTACTGATAAACTGCGCGAACTCATCGGCGAGGGCAACGTGGATGGTCATAACGACCATGAGCGTATCCTGAAAGCCCTGGAGTTCTATGGTATATATAATAATAAGGTGGTGCTCTGGGGTACAGGTACTCCGCTGCGTGAGTTCCTCTGGAGCGAGGATATGGCGGATGCCAGCGTTCACGTGCTCCTGAATGTAGATTTCAAGGACATCATCGGTATCGAGAAATACAGTTCTGTTTTCTATGGTGCCAAGGTGGACGGTGCCGTTGACCGTAATAATTCTGAGGGTCGTGGCGGTGCCATTCCTTCGCTCGGTGAAATCCGCAACTGCCACATCAATGTGGGTACTGGTAAGGAACTTACTATCCGTGAACTCTCTGAACTGATCGTGAAGACGGTGGGCTTCGAGGGTACGGTGGAGTTTGATGCTTCTAAGCCAGACGGAACTCCAAGAAAGTTGATTGATGTAAGCAAGTTGCACTCGCTCGGTTGGACCCATCAGGTGGAAATCGAGGATGGTGTGGAGAAACTTTATGAATGGTACCAGAACAGTTTAAAGGACTAAGATATGGAAGTAATCAAAACTGATATAGATGGCGTGCTCATCATTGAGCCTCGCATCTTCAAGGATGCCCGTGGCTATTTCTTCGAGAGTTTCTCTCAGCGTGAATTTGACGAGAAGGTAGCTCCGATACTGGGCCATCCTATCCATTTCTGCCAGGACAACGAGAGTATGTCGTCCTATGGCGTGATGCGCGGACTTCATTTCCAGCGCCCTCCATTCACCCAGTCTAAGCTGGTGCGCTGCGTGAAGGGTGCCGTGCTTGATGTGGCTGTGGATATTCGCAAGGGTTCGCCTACCTATGGCAAGCATGTGGCTGTGGAACTGACCGAGGATAATCATCGCCAGTTCTTTATTCCACGTGGTTTTGCCCATGGCTTTGCCGTACTCAGCGAAACTGCCGTGTTCCAGTATAAGTGCGATGAGTTCTATCATCCTGAGGCTGACGGGGGAATCTCTATCCTCGACGAGAGCTTGGGCATCGACTGGAAGATTCCTACAGAGCATGCTATTCTCTCTGAGAAGGATACCAAGCATGATATGCTGAAAGACTTTGACAGTCCTTTTTAAAAGGTAAAAAAGCTTTTAAAGGTAAAAAGGTAAAAAGGTAAAAAGGGCTTTGGAAAGGGCTTGAAAGGGCTTGGAAAAGGGCTTTTGGGGAAATGCTGATAAAGCTGGGTCTAATTGTAAATTGTAAATAGAAATGAATATATTAGTTACGGGTGCCAACGGTCAGCTCGGCAATGAGATGCGTATCGTTAGCAAGAATACTACTGATCATTATATCTTTACGGATGTCAATCAGGTGGAGGGTCTGGAGACTACTTATCTGGATATTACGGATATGGATGCCATCCGAAAGATGGTGAAAGACAATGAGGTGCAGGCTATCGTCAACTGTGCTGCCTGGACCAATGTGGATGCTTGTGAAACCGATGAAAAGTTGGCTGCACTGGCTGAGAAACTGAATGCGGATGCGCCAGAAAATCTTGCCAAGGCTATGAAGGAAGTGGATGGTCTGCTCGTTCAGATTTCTACGGATTATGTGTTTGGTAAGGAACCTTATAATGTGCCTTGCAATCCTGAACAGAAGGGCACTCCTACAGGCGTTTATGGTACTACTAAGCTCCACGGCGAACAGAAAATCATCGCCAGCGGCTGCAAGTATGTCATCATCCGCACCGCATGGCTCTATTCTGAGTTTGGCAAGAATTTCTGCAAGACTATGCTCAACCTGACTGCCACCAAACCGCAGTTGAAGGTGGTGTTCGACCAGTGCGGTACTCCTACTTATGCGCTGGATCTGGCTTATGCCATCGAGACCATCTTAGAGAAGATGAAGACGGCGGAGGAGCAGGAAAAACTGGTAGGAATCTATCATTTCTCCAACGAGGGAGTTTGCTCCTGGTATGATTTCACCCAGATGATAGCAAGAATTTCAGGGCATACGGATTGCGATATCCAGCCATGTTACAGTTCTGAATATCCATCTCCGGTAACCCGTCCGGCTTACTCCGTGCTCGACAAGCGTTCCATCAAGGAGATCTTCGGCGTGAAAGTGCCTTACTGGGTGGATTCTCTTGAGAAATGTATTGCTAATCTGGAGGCTGCCAAGTAATATCCGGAACAGAAAGTAGCTAATTGAAATTATATACTAAAAACATATAGAAATGAAGAATATCATCATAACGGGCGGTGCTGGTTTCATCGGCTCACATGTCGTAAGACTTTTTGTGAACAAGTATCCTGAGTATCATATCATCAACCTCGACAAGTTGACATACGCAGGCAACTTAGCTAACCTCAAGGATGTTGAGGGCAAGCCAAACTATACCTTCGTGAAGGGTGACATTTGTGACTTCGACCTGATGCTGAAACTGATGAAGGAGTATCAGGTGGACGGTATTATCCATCTGGCTGCAGAGAGTCATGTGGACCGCAGTATCAAGGATCCTTTCACTTTCGCTCAGACCAATGTGATGGGTACCCTGTCTTTGCTCCAGGCTGCCAAGATCTATTGGGAGAGTCTGCCAGAGGGTTATGAGGGCAAGCGCTTCTATCATATCTCTACCGACGAGGTGTATGGTGCCCTGCAGATGACTCATCCGGAGGGCGTAGCAGCGCCTTTCACAACCAAGGCTTCCAGCGGAAAGAACCACGAGGCTTATGGCGAGGAATTCTTCCTGGAGACTACCAAGTATAATCCTCATTCTCCATACTCGGCTTCTAAGGCAAGCTCAGACCATTTCGTACGTGCCTTCCACGATACATACGGAATGCCTACCATCGTGACCAACTGTTCCAACAACTATGGTCCATATCAGTTCCCTGAGAAGCTGATTCCATTGTTCATCAACAATATCCGTCATCGCAAGCCATTGCCAGTATATGGTAAGGGTGAGAACGTGCGCGACTGGTTGTATGTAGTGGATCATGCCCGTGCCATCGATATGATTTTCCACAAGGGAAAGGTGGCTGAGACTTACAATATCGGCGGTTTCAATGAGTGGAAGAATATTGACATCATCAAGGTGGTGATCAAGACCGTAGATCGTCTGCTCGGACGCAAGGAAGGTGAGGACCTTGACCTGATCACCTACGTGACCGACCGCAAGGGACATGATATGCGCTATGCGATAGATTCACGTAAGCTCCAGAAGGAGTTGGGATGGGAACCAAGTCTGCAGTTTGAGGAAGGTATCGAGAAAACCGTGAAATGGTATCTCGACAACCAGGAATGGATGGACAACGTGACCAGCGGTGACTATCAGAAATATTACGAGAACATGTATAAAGACAGATAATAAAAACTTTAAAATATAAGGATGACAGTAAACACAACTCACACACAACCGGTGTGGACAGAAATCGAATATACAGCATTATGCAAAAATCCGTATCTATCAACACCATTCTATGTACCTAAGGAATCAAAGGTGTTCCAATGTAAGGAAGATGGTAGCCGCAAGGAAGCGAGAATGCTCTATCTCGTGTTTAAGGCAGCCAATGCTCCTGAAGATGCTGAATGGGAAGACGACCCTATGCCGGGAGAAATCCTGGTGGGAGTGCTGGATGATGACGATGAAGTCATAGAACCAGCCAAGGCAGTTTTTCTGGGTATGGATCTGGAAGATTTCATTGAGGTAACTGATGAGGATGAAAATACCATTACTTTCGACCTTTTCTGGCGTCATGGCGATGTAAAGGTGGAAAAGGCGGAAAAGACAAGAGACGGTTTTGTCTGCAAGAAGGAAGATTTCGGCGATGAAGGTCTGCTGGTCACTTTGACTCCGAAGAAGGAGGGTGCTCCTGTCACCATGCGCCTACAGATTCCTTATCTCGGATTCTCGCTTTATGACAAGAGTGGCAACAAGATGCGCGGTGATGTGGAAATCCCACACGAGAAGGTGGATGATTATCGCTATGAATTTGTGGGCGATGATAGCAACGACCGTTTCTCCCTGCATCTGGACAATGATAGGTTTATCTATATGTGTGTGCTTCGCCAGCATGAGGGCAAGTTGGTTGTGCGCGATCAGCGTGATCGCCTGTCTGTGGTGGATGAACTGCCAAGCGAAGGTAAACTGTCTGAACTGATGATGAATGCCCATGAAGCATTGATCAAGAACAAGAACTACCGTTGGCGTATTACCTTGGGAGGCAGTACGATGGATGAAGGAAGCGAGGAGGATTTTGTCCTGGAGCCTACTGCTCTGGGCAATTATGCCTACGAGCAGTTCCAAAAGGATCCTGGCAAAATAGATGAGTTGGGTGCTCATCTCATATCTTTGGAACAGAAATATGGTTTCCAATGGTTCTGGCTGAATGATGAAGACTGGCGTCATGATGATCCTATGTTTGAAATGTTCATGAAGCAGCTGTTGGCATTCTCCTATATCAATCAGAAACCTATACAGGGTGACCAGTTGCAGGCACGCAACAACAAGCGCAAGATACGTCGCTGCGCCAAGATGATATTGGCTCATCGCGCTGGTGAACTGAGTCTCTGGGATGAGGAGGAAGAGGCACGTAAGGAAATCCTGCGTCTCTTCAGCACTTTCCATAAGGAGTTTACCGAGGAACTGGAAAAGGGTGATGCGGAATAGGAAAACTTCGTAAGAGAAATATTCAGAATCGTAATGAAATGACAAAGGTTCTATCGGTGAAAATCGGTAGAACCTTTATAAAATAATGCAATATTTGCAAAAAAATAGCTGAATAGGCTGATAATTGGATTTTTTTGTCTAATTTTGCACCTTGGTAAATTATGCGTTGCCAGGAAGGGGCTTTCGGGCCTGTTTGATGGCAGCCGTTACTTGATGGAAAATCACTTGCAAAAAATAGATTTGTCAATCATTAGAATATAATACATTAATAAATAATGAAGAAGAAAATTCAGTTCAGTCTCGTTTATCGAGACATGTGGCAGAGTTCTGGTAAGTTCCAGCCACGTAAAGATCAGTTGGCTAAGATTGCCCCAGTTATTATCGAAATGGGCTGCTTTAGCCGTGTTGAGACGAATGGTGGTGCCTTCGAACAGGTAAATCTCCTCGCAGGCGAAAATCCTAACGAGGCAGTTCGCGCTTTCTGTAAGCCTTTCAATGAGGTAGGTATCAAGACTCACATGCTCGACCGTGGTCTGAACGCTCTTCGTATGTATCCTGTGCCTGACGATGTACGTGCTTTGATGTACAAGGTGAAGGCTAAGCAGGGTACTAATATCACCCGTATCTTCGATGGTCTGAACGATGTGCGCAACATCATTCCTTCTATCAAGTGGGCTAAGGAAGGTGGCATGACTCCACAGTGTGCACTCTGTATCACCAACTCTCCAGTACATACACTCGAATATTATATGAACATCGCCGACCAGCTCATCGCTGCCGGTGCTGAGGAAATCTGCTTGAAGGATATGGCTGGTATCGGTCAGCCTGCATTCCTCGGTAAGCTTACCAAGATGATCAAGGACAAGTATCCTGAGATCATCATCCAGTACCACGGTCACTCTGGTCCTGGTCTCTCTATGGCTTCTATCCTCGAGGTCTGCAACAATGGTGCCGACATCATCGATACAGCCATCGAGCCATTGTCATGGGGTAAGGTTCACCCAGACGTAATCTCAGTTATCAGCATGCTGAAGAACGAGGGCTTCGAGGTGCCTGAAATCAATATGAGCGCTTATATGAAGGCTCGTGCCATGACTCAGGAGTTCATCGACGAGTGGCTCGGCTACTTCATCAACCCAGGTAACAAGATCATGTCTTCATTGTTGCTCGGTTGCGGTCTCCCTGGCGGTATGATGGGTTCTATGATGGCAGACCTCGGCGGTATGCGCCAGACCATCAACAACATCCGCAAGAAGAAGGGTGAGGAAGAGTTGTCTATGGACGACCTGCTCATCAAGCTCTTCGACGAGGTAGAGTATGTATGGCCACGCGTAGGTTATCCTCCATTGGTAACTCCATTCAGCCAGTATGTGAAGAATATCTCATTGATGAACCTCCTCACCATGGAGCAGGGCAAGGGCCGTTTCGTGATGATGGACGACTCAATGTGGGGTATGATTCTCGGTAAGAGTGGTAAGATTCCTGGAACTATCGATCCAGAACTCGTAGAACTTGCCAAGAAGCAGGGCCGTGAGTTCACAGACGTAGATGCTCATACATTGCTTTCTAACGCTCTCGATGACTTCAAGAAGGAGATGGACGAGAACGGCTGGGATTACGGTCAGGACGACGAGGAACTCTTCGAGCTCGCTATGCACCCAGAGCAGTATCGCAACTTCAAGAGCGGTCAGGCTAAGAAGAACTTCCTGGCTGATCTCCAGAAGGCTAAGGATGCTAAGCTCGGCAGCACCTTGACTCCAGCTCAGCTCGCAGAATTCAAGCACGCCAAGGCTGATGCGATCGTAGCACCAGTAGCAGGTCAGATCTTCTGGGAGTTCCAGGGCGAGGGTGAGTGCCAGCCTGCAGTAGAGCCATTCATCGGCAAGGAATATAAGGAAGGTGATGCTTTCTGCTACATTCTTGCTCCTTGGGGTGAATTTGAGACCGTTCCTGCAGCTCTTGGTGGTAAACTCGTAGAAATCAATGCTAAGCAGGGCAGCAAAATCCGCAAGGGTGATGTGATCGCTTACATTGAGCGCAACGCAGAATAATGATGGATTATCAAGCAATTATAGATAAGTATTATCCTGAGGATAATGAACTTCGTCATATCCTCATTACACATAGTCAATCTGTAGCGCGAAAAGCGCTACAGATTGTTTCGTATCATCCTGAATTGCAGCTGGATGCCCAGTTTGTCGAGGAAGCTGCTATGCTCCACGACTTGGGAATCTTCCTGACGGATGCTCCTGGCATACAGTGTTTTGAGTCTCATCCATACATCTGTCATGGTCGTCTGGGAGCTGAAATCCTGCGCAAAGAAGGATATGAACGCCATGCACGGGTATGCGAACGCCATACGGGGGCTGGCATTACATGTAAGCAAATCGTAGAGCAGAATCTGCCGCTGCCTCATCAGGATTTCCTTCCCGAAACGATGGAGGAAAAGGTGATTTGCTATGCTGATAAGTTTTTCAGCAAAACCCATCTCGACAGGGAAAAGTCGATAGAAAAGGCAGAGAAAAGTCTCGCTAAATTTGGCGAAGAAGGAGTGAAACGCTTCCAGGAATGGGAGAAATTGTTTGAAATATAACTTCTCAAAAGATATTGAATGAGAAAACAATCAACTATAGCTGTACTGCTCTTAGCTGCTGTCTGCATGATGGTGGCCAATCCGGGTATGCCTTCTAAGAAAAAGAAGAAGGCTATGGCTGATTCTACCGCTATGGCTGTGGGAGACTCTGTATGGGTGGATTCCTTAGGCAATGAAATCAAGGTGGACGCTGCTAATGATACCCTGCAGATGGATTCGCTGCAGAAGGCTATATGGAAACATAATAAAGTGGTCGATGACAGTATCCGACTGGATAGCTTGAATCGCAAGAAATCCGGTGGCGTGGATGCGCCGGTGCAATATACGGCGGAGGATTCTCTCGTCTATGATGCACCTCATAAAGTGGCGCATCTCTATGGTAATTCCAATGTGAAATATACCAACATGGATCTTTCGAGTGACAAGATAACCATGGACATCGACAAGAGCAATGTGAAGGCTACGGGTACCGCCGACTCTACTGCTGAAGGTGGCATCAAGGGTAAACCGGTCTTCAAGATGGGCTCTGATACCTACGATACGGATACGATTGCCTTCAATTTCAAGAGTAAGAAGGCACTTATTAATAATGTATATACAGAGCAGCAGGATGGATTCCTGACGGGTGCCCGATCAAAACGTGATTCTACTGGATCTATCTATCTGCAACATGGTAGATATACGACCTGTGATGATCCTCATCCCGACTTCTATATTTCTCTTTCCAGAGCGAAAGTGAGACCGGGTAAGGATGTGGTTTTCGGACCGGCTTATCTCGTGGTGTGCGATGTGCCGATGCCTTTGGCAATCCCTTACGGATTCTTCCCATTTACCAAGAGCTACAGTAGTGGTTTTATCATGCCTACCTATGGTGATGAAAGCGACCGTGGCTTCTATCTCAGAGATGGTGGATATTATTTTGCCGTCAATGACAAATGGGACTTGAAACTCCTGGGTGAAATCTACACGAAGGGCTCCTGGGGTATTTCTGCTGCAAGTAATTACCGCAAACGCTATAAGTACTCGGGAAGTTTCTTCTTCAGTTACCAGGATACGAAGACGGGTGACAAGGGAATGCCTGACTTTGCTGAGCAGGAGAGTTTCAAGGTGCAGTGGAGTCATCGACAGGACTCAAAGGCTAATCCTTTCAGCTCGTTGTCGGCAAGTGTCAACTTTGCCACATCCAGCTATGAGCGCAACAATCTCAACTCGCTCTATAATCCGCAGACGATGACGCAGAGTACGCGTACCTCTTCTGTGAGCTGGAGTACAGGATTCTCAAGTATCGGTATGACGCTCAGCGCTACTGCCAACCTTTCGCAGAATATGCGTGACTCCAGTTTGGCTGTGACACTTCCTGACCTCAATATTTCCATAGCCCGTTTCTATCCTTTCCGCCGAAAGAAGATGGTGGGTGATGAGAAATGGTATGAGAAGATTGCGATGAGTTATACTGGACATATCAGCAACTCGATCAATACGAAGGAAGACCAGTTTATGAAGAGTAATCTCATCAAGGACTGGAGAAATGCATGGCAGCATCAGATTCCGGTGAGTGCTTCGTTCACGCTCTTCAAGTACATCAACATCAATCCAAGCTTCAACTTCTCTGACCGTATGTACACCAATAAGGTGACAAAGTCATGGGATGAACAGAAGCAGACTGAGGTTTGCGATACAACCTATGGTTTCCACAATGTTTATAATTGGAACATGAGTGTGGGTATGTCCACCAAACTCTATGGATTCTGGGTGCCTAATCGCAAATTGTTCGGTGATAAGATACAGGCCATTCGCCATGTCATCACGCCAACCGTAAGTTTCAGTTATGCGCCTGACTTCGGTGCTTCCCGTTATGGTTATTGGGAAACTTATCAGAAGACGGATGCCGATGGTAATGTTTCGCTCGTCAGCTATTCTCCATACCAGAATTCACTTTATGGTGTGCCTGGCAAGGGAAAGACCGGAAGCCTCTCTTTCACTTTAGGCAACAACCTGGAGATGAAGGTCAAGAGCGATAAGGATTCTACCGGTTTCAAGAAAATCAGTCTGATAGATGCGTTTGACATCAATATGAGTTACAATATGGCGGCTAAGGTAAGACCTTGGAGCGATATGAATATCAACCTGCGTCTGAAATGGTGGAAGAACTATACGTTCAATATGAATGCGGTCTTTGCTACCTATGCTTATGAACTGGACGAACAGGGAAATCCATACGTCGGTACTCATACAGAGTGGGGTAAAGGTCGATTCGGCCGATTCCAGGGTATGTCGCAGAACCTGTCTTTCACGCTGACACCTGAGAAACTCGCAAAACTGTTTAGTGGAAAGAGTGATGATGATGAGAAGGACAGTAAGCGTAAGGACCAGGATGAGGATGAACTGGATACTGATATAGAAAGTAATGTGGACGATACCTTGGAGAAGGGAAAGACTGCTGCCAAGAAGAAGAGTGGTAAGGCTAAGACCGACTCGAATGGTTACATGGCTTTCAAGATGCCTTGGTCGCTGACTTTCGGTTATGGTGTTACCATGCGTGAGGATACGCGCAAGGAAAAGTTCAACAAGGAGTCTATGCGCTATCCATACAAGTTTACCCAAACGCTGAATATGAGTGGTAACGTAAGACTGAGTGATGGCTGGAATATCAGTTTCTCATCCGGTTATGATTTCGATAATCATAAAATGAGTATGACTACTGCAAGCTTGCAGCGTGATCTCCACTGCTTCAATATGAGTTGTTCGGTGGTGCTTTCGCCTTATACAAGTTATAATTTCACCTTCCGTTGTAATGCTTCTACATTGACGGATGCCTTGAAATATGATAAGCGCAGCGGTTATTCTAATGCAGTGCAATGGTATTAGAATGTCTCTGAAAACTAAGAAAAATACAATCAATAAAAGAGGGTGTGTCATGGAGCTCATGACATCCCCTCTTTTTTCGTTTCTTCATGATTTTCTTCTAAAATAAAGTAAGATGCGGTTTTTTAGAAGTTTTAATTCAAAAGATTTGGAAAGTTCTAATAAAATCCGTATTTTTGCCCATTGGAATTTTTAAATAACTATAACCTAATGATATTCATAAGTATGAGAAAAATGTTAGCACTTTCCTTCATACTCCTGTGTTCTCCAACTCTGTTTGCACAGACTGTTGCCAACATGGATAGCCTGAAGGTAGAAAAGAAAACAACGGCGATTTCCTTGAAGTTGACGGGCAACCTGACCACTCAAGGTAATTCAGATTTCCGGCAAATGAGAGATCTTTGCTGGCAACTCAGAAATGTAGATTTGAGTGAAGCGACTTGTCCTGTCATCCCTAAGAATGCTTTTCATTCTCGCCATCATCTGCAAAAAATCTTGCTGCCTCAAAAAGTGCAGCAGATTGGTTCGCAGGCTTTCTTTGCCTGTGATAACTTGCAGGAACTTCATCTTCCGATGAGTTTAAAGCAGGTAGATGCTGCTGCTTTTTCGGGTTGTAAAAAACTGAAACATATCGTCATCGAAGGAACTCCACAGTTGGCTGAATATGCTTTTGCTCATTTATCGGGTTTACAGACCGTGAAGGTGAATTCCAAGATTCCTCCTCGTGCAGACATCACGACTTTCTATGGCATCCATCGCAGTCAATGTAAGTTAATCGTTCCAAAGGGAAGCGAGAAGGCTTACCGGAAGGCACCGGGTTGGAGTCTGTTCTTTGCTGACATGAAGCAGGCTAAGGAAATATGTAATCCGATGAAATGCCTGATTCCTGTGCCTATGGACTTGCAGGTAAAGAAAGATGCCCGGCTTCTTCAGGTGCATGGAAATTGGAATATCGTGGCTGCTGATGGTCTTGCGAATGAAAAGGAACAGGCCGAAAGAATCCTTTCTGAACGGGACTGTTTGACAAACAATAACACTCAGGTGGGAAATTCCAGACAGAAAGCGAACGTAAAGGGTGGAAGCAAAGAACAGTTGACTTTAACGATGGAAATAAATCCTTCTATTGCCGACGATGAAGCTTATACACTCGAAGTCTTGCAACGAGGAGTTACGATTAAAGGAAAAACGGCTGCTGGTGTATTTTATGGTTTAATGACCTTTGACCAGTTGCTGCGTGGTAATGGGGCAAAGAACTGTTGTGATGCGATTCCTCAACTGTCGCTTTCAGACCAGCCACGCACTCATGTCAGAGAACTGATGGTGGATCCTTGTCGTACTTTTATCCCTTACGAGCAGTTGAAGGCTTTCATTCCTGAGATGGCCCGCTACAAACTGAATGCCATCCATCTGCATCTGGTGGATGACCAGGCTTGGCGTATCGAAATCAAGAAGTATCCTCGTTTGACGGCTGAGGCAAGCAGCAGATGGGGAATGGATGACATGAATATGCCTATCAAAGGCTATTATACGCAAGAGCAAATGCGGGATTTGGTAAGTTATGCTGCGAAATATCATGTGCAGGTGGTTCCTGAAATCGAAATGCCTGGGCATGAAGTGGCTGCTATCAGCGTTTATCCTGAATTGACTTGCCATGGTGTGCAGGTGCCAATCCGAACTACTTGTGGTGTTTCTGATGAATTACTTTGTCCGGGTAATGAGTTCACTTACGAGTTCCTGGGAAATGTTTTCAAGGAATTGGCTGACGTGTTCCCTTCTCCTTATATTCATTTAGGTGGAGATGAGGCAGGTAATCCGGCACTGGATTGTTGGACCAATTGTCCTAAATGTCAGGCGCTGAAGAAAAAATTAGGTATTACCACGACCGACCGTTCTGAGAATTGGAAATTGCAAGGTTATCTCTTCGACCGCATGATAGAACTCTTACGCAACCGATATCATAAGACTCCGATGTTCTGGTATGAACTGGATTTCAAGAAAATTCAGCCGGGATGTGTTACCTTTGCCTGGCGTTCGGGCCTGACAGAGGAAGCTTTGAAGGCTGCCGTAGAAAACAATGCCCGTATTATGCTTTGTCCTGGTGAACATTGTTATTTTGATTATCCTATGGCGAAGGGAGATATGCCGGAAGTGAATTGGGGAATGCCTGTTACCACCCTGAAAGATACGTATCGTCTTGATCCGGGTTGGGGAATGGGTGAAGATTTTGAAAGCAATAATCTTTTTGGTGTGGCTGGTACGCTATGGAGTGAGTGCATTAATACGCCTGAACGTATCTATTACCAGGCTTATCCTCGTGCCTTGGCTTTGGCAGAGGCGGGCTGGAGCATGCAAAAGAACCGTTCATGGGAAGGTTTTATCCTTCGTATGAAGCCAACTTTGGAGGATATGATGCGTCGTGGCATCCCTTTCTCTATGGAATATTAAAATATGACGGAAGAAAATTAATAATAAATAACAAGTAAAATCAGAGTTTCTACTATTAAATTGTTACTTTTGCACCCAAGATACAACAATTAATGGATAAAAGGATGAAAAAGATTACAATGTTTTTGATGCTGGTGATGGTGCTTGCAGCTCAGACACTCTCAGCAAGATCGGCCAAAGATCTTATCAATGAGTATAAGGCTAAGAATCGTGCGGAATATACCTATGTTTCGCCTGCGATGATGCTGCTTGTCAAGGCAGCCGCTGTGAAATACGACAAGGATGTAGCTAAGGCCATTGACAAGGTGACGGGCGTGCGTATTCTCAAGTTGGACGCTTGCAAGACTAAGGTAAAGAAGAAGTTCTTGAAGGAGTTGGATAACGTCGATGAGGAGGAATACCAGCCTTTGGTGATGAAGGACAATGCTTATGATGGCTTCAGGGTATTGGTGAAGATGGATGCCGATGTTTTGTCGGAGGTGGTCGCTTACAAGGCCAACTATGATAACTGTCTCTTGATAGAAGTGGAAGGAAGAATCGCCATGGATGATATTCAGAAACTCTTGGAGGGAACCAAGGTCTTGGAGGATTTGAAATAAAAAATCAAAATATGAGGTAAGAAAAAGGCTTTTGCAACCGAGTTGCAAAAGCCTTTTTGTAATTTTGCAGCGTAAATGAGAGCTTTGAAGAAATGCCAATAAGGATATAATTAAAATGAAAACTTTCTGGAAATGCTAATATAAATATTGAATTTTCAAGAAGGGTTAATAAAGCTATTGAATATAAATAAAATAATGGATTCAACAATGCGATCAATACCGCAAAGTCGTTAATATAAGGTATAGAATATAAATAAAATAATGGAGAAGGCTAAGCCCTCTCCATTATTTTTTGCAAGTCGCTTTCTTCTCCTACTATCCAAAGGATATCTCCTTTTTCAAATGTACGGGTAGGAGCTATTTTCGTTAAGTTCTCTTGTCCTTCTTCCAATCCCACAACCATACAGTTGTATTTATCGCGGATTCCACTTTCAAGAAGTGATTTCCCGCAGAATTCACTTTTACCGCTGATGATGAGTTGTCGTAGTTTCATCTCCCGTTTCTCTATTTCCAGATCTTCTGGTATGAGATCCGTACTGAGCGCGGTTGCAAATTTCTGCAATTGGTCATCATTACCAATGACTTGTAATTTATCTCCTGGGAAAATGACTGTATCTCCGTTAGGAATATTCAGTCGTTGTGAACCACGCATGATACTGCTCATATCTACACCAAACCGTTCACGGAGATGCAGTTCTTTGAGCGTTTTTCCTCCCCATGAAGAATCTTCCGGTACATCAAAATCGCTGATATGGATGTCTCGGTCCAATAAATGTCCTTCGTAGAGTGGTTTCTTCTCGCCGTTTACCTGTGCCATAATGTCCCTTGAACGCAGGTTGTGAATGAAGAGTCTTTCCATCTTGATGCTTCTCTTCTTGGTCCATCTTGATGCTATCATCAGGGAAACGACTGCAATGCCGATGATTATCATGAGCGCATCGGTGAAACGTGTCAGATAATTGCAGATATAGAAGATGAAAGCCAACGCAATAACAAATCTCACGACGATGGTGAAGAGAAGCGGAATCCTGTTGATGCTGCTTTCTACCCATAGGCGTTTCCACTCACTGCTATGGTTCTTTTTCATGATGATGGCACGCAGGAATGGAGCTATCAGCACGAGGGTCAATATGCCTGTGATGGCGTTAGCATACCAATGCAACTTCCAACCAGGGAAAAGACTTCGGGTGAATGGAAGTACGAAGGTAAACATCAATGCGATGACTGCTGCAGTAAGGATGGAATAGGCTACGGTGTTGATGAGCATTTGTCTGAGAAGAGACTTCCATTTGCTCTGCTGAGTCGTAGAGGGATGGCTCATCGCAAAATGATTCAGTATGTTGATGAGTCGTTTCGGCAGATGCTTCTCCATGACCTGATACGTCGGTGTGGCAAGGCGAATCATATAAGGAGTTAGGAAGGTCGTGATGACAGATACGGCAACAACTACTGGATAGAGATAGTTGCTGATAACGCCTAACGACAGACCTAAGGAAGCAATGATGAAAGAAAACTCACCAATCTGTGCCATGGAAAATCCACAGCGCATAGCTGATTTCAGAGATTCTCCACCGAGCATGAAGCCGAAGGTGCCAAATATGGCTTGTCCTATGAGTATGCTACCTACTAATGCCAGAATAGGAATGGCATATTCTATCAGAATCTTGGGGTCAACGAGCATACCTACAGATACGAAGAAGATGGCTCCAAACAGGTTCTTTACGGGTTCCACCAGTTTGATAATCTTTTCTGCTTCGATGGTTTCTGCTAAGATGCTGCCCATGACGAAAGCGCCAAAAGCACTGGAGAATCCTACCTTGGTGGAGAGTACTGCCATGCCGCAACAGAGTCCTAATGCTACAATCAGAAGGGTTTCATTGTTGATAAGTTTGCGTACAGAACGGAGGAAAAGTGGGATGGCAAAGATTCCTACTATAAACCAAAGGACAAGGAAGAAGGCAATCTTTATCACAGAACCGATCATCTGTTCTCCATCAGGGTTGTTGCCTCCAGCAATGGCCGACAGCATCACCATCATGACAATGGCAAGTATGTCTTCCAGTATCAGAACGCTCATCACCATGCCCGCAAACTTCTGTTGCCGCAGTCCCATATCATCAAAAGCCTTGTAAATAATGGTGGTGGAACTCATGGCAAGCATACCGCCAAGGAAAATACAGTCCATCTTGCTCCACCCAAAGCCATGACCTATGCTGATGCCGAGCATCATCATGAAGAACACGATGACTACGGTTGCAATGATAGGGGAGGCTCCCATTTTTACGATTTTCTTGAAAGAGAAGTCAAGACCGAGTGAGAATAGGGTAAAGATAACTCCGATATCTGCCCAAGTCTTGATATCTGTTTCATCAATGACCGACATGGTATAGGGCATGTGAGGTGAAACAAGAAAACCGGCAACGATGTATCCTAACACAAGGGGTTGCTTGAGCTTCTTGAAAATGATGGTTACGATGCCTGCAACCATCAGTATGAGTGCCAAATCTTTTACTAAAAATGGAATTTCTGCCATTCGAAAGAAAATTAAGTTTGATATGTAAGTGAAAACAGTTTATCGTCTATTGGAGTATCAGGTCATAATATGAAAATAATCTATAGTCCCATCAGCATTCATGCTTTCTGGGATTATAGATTATTATGATTGATACGAAACTTAGTCGTTGTATTCTGCTGTGATTTCCGCAATCTTCACGATGGTCTGTACTACTTTCTCCATTACCTGGATGCTGACAAACTCATGTGGACCATGGAAATTGACACCGCCTGCAAAGATGTTAGGACAAGGAAGTCCCTTGAAACTCAACTGTGCTCCATCGGTACCGCCACGGATAGGTTCTACGCGTGGAGGAACGCCGCTTTCCTGCATCGCTCTCAAGACGATGTCGATGACATGCATGTTAGGGTCGATTTTCTCTTTCATGTTGTAATACTGATCGTAAATCTCAGCCTCACATGTTCCTTCGCCATATTTCTCGTTGATTTTCTTCACGCAGTCTGCAATGAATGCTTTGCGATCTTCAAATTTATCACGGTCGTGGTCACGAATGATATAAGCCAACTTAGCTTCCTCACAGTGGCTTTCAATACCCAGCAAGTGGTAGAAACCCTGATAACCTTCTGTGGTTTCAGGAAGGTCGGTTTCTGGTATCATGTTTTGGAATTCCACCGCAAGTCTGCTTGCGTTGATCATCTTACCCTTAGCATAACCCGTATGTACACTCACACCCTTGATGCGGATCTTGGCAGCTGCGGCATTGAAGTTTTCGTATTCCAAATCGCCGAGGTCGCCTCCGTCGATGGTGTAAGCCCAGTCGCAGGCAAATTTTTCAACATCAAAGTGGTGAGCACCCATTCCGATTTCTTCGTCAGGGTTGAAACCTACACGTATATCTCCGTGCTTGATTTCATCATGGTCTCTGAGATAGCACATAGCCTGTACGATTTCAGCAATTCCTGCTTTATCGTCTGCACCAAGAAGGGTTGTGCCATCAGTTACGATGATGTCCTCGCCTTTGTGAGCTTTTAATTCTGGGAATTTATCGACTTTGGAGAAGATGCCTGGACTCAATTCAATATCTTCGCCATCATAGTTGCGGATGACGCGTGCCTTGATGTCTTTGCCACTTGCATCTGGACTGGTGTCCATGTGAGATATAAATCCGATGGTAGGTGTCTTTTTCTTGGTATTGCCTTTCAATGTAGCGTAGATGTAACCCATATCGTCCATCTCTACATCGCTAAGCCCCTCCTCTTCCAATTCGTGTTTAAGATACTTGGCGAACTCTAACTGTTTCGCCGTACTAGGCACACTGTCGGAATCTTCGCTCGACTGTGTGTCAAATTTTGTGTAGTTTATAAAACGTTCTACTAAGTCCATGTTCTTAATTAAATAATGTGATAATTCTCTGATTCAGGATGATATTCCGTTTCTGAGGGAAGTGTATTCCCTGGATAGAGAATGTGTGATCTCGGTGGGACTCAAACCCACGACCTTTTGAACCGGAATCAAACGCTCTATTCAACTAAGCTACGAGACCAAGATATTCATACCTTATTATATATATGCAAAATCTCTTCCATATATATAGTTTGCAGATACGTTTGCAAAATTACTGATTTTATTTGAAATAACCAAATATTTGAGTAAAAAAACTTATTGAGAGGCGTAGGGAAGACTTTTTATTTAGGATAATAAAGAGAAAATGATACGAAAATAGTGCAAATAGATAGTGAAATATTAAAAATCCTATCATTTTGAAAAATAAAATAGAAAAACGCTTGCAGATTAATAATAATTTAGTACCTTTGCACCGTCAAATAGAAAACAGGCGTACTAACCTGCATTTCATTTGTCCCTAAATACATAAAAACAAAGAAAAAATATATATATTATGAGTAATGTAATAAAACCAGTAGGCTATAAGGCACTTCTTGATATGCGCCAAACCGAAATGGGAATCAAACTGATTAAGGAGTTCTTTCAGGCAAATCTTTCCACAGAACTTCGTTTGCGTCGTGTGACTGCTCCTCTTTTCGTATTGAAAGGTTTGGGTATTAATGATGATCTCAATGGAGTGGAACGTCCTGTAACTTTCCCTATCAAAGATTTGGGAGATGCTAAAGCAGAAGTGGTTCATTCTCTGGCAAAATGGAAGAGATTGACATTGGCTGAATATAAAATAGAACCTGGATATGGTGTCTATACCGATATGAATGCTATTCGTGCTGACGAAGAACTCGATAATCTCCACTCTCTGTATGTTGACCAGTGGGATTGGGAGGCTGTGATTGAAAAGAAAGATCGCAACTTGGCATTCTTGGAAGGCGTGGTGCGTCGCATTTATGCTGCTATCCGCCGTACTGAATATCTCACCTGTGAGCATTATCCACAGTTGAAGCCTTTCTTGCCAGAACAGATTCATTTTGTTCATGCGCAAGATTTGCTTGATATGTATCCTGATAAGACTCCTAAAGAGCGAGAGGATGCTATCTGCAAGAAATATGGCGCAGTATTCGTAGAGGGTATTGGTGGTAAGTTGAGTGATGGTAAGAAGCATGATGGACGTGCTCCTGACTATGACGATTGGAGTACTATTGCCGAGAATGGAAAGATGGGCCTTAATGGTGATATTCTGATCTGGTATCCGGTTCTGGAGCGTAGTTTTGAGTTGAGTTCCATGGGTATTCGTGTGGATAAGGAAAGCTTGCTTCGTCAGTTAAAACTTGAAGGTAAGGAAGATCGCGAGAAACTCTATTTCCACCAGCAACTCTTAAATGATAAGTTGCCTTTGAGTATCGGTGGTGGTATAGGACAAAGCCGCCTCTGCATGGTCTTGCTTCATAAGGCGCATATTGGTGAAATACAGGCAAGTATCTGGCCTGATGAAATGCGCAAGGAATGTGAGGAAAATGGTATGACTCTGATTTAAAATAAAAATCCTATGGATGTAGCTCGATATGCTTTATCCATAGGATTTTTTTAGTTTATCTTAAAAAATAGTTTCTCGTTTTTTTAGATTATTGTTTTGAAAAATCTGCCATAGCTGAATTATGCCATGACTAATTTGAATTCCTGTACCAATTTGTCAAGTGCAGGATTTTTCTTTTTCATGTCATCGAAGATTTCCCGTTTATTACGTATCTTTCCGATTTCTTCTTGCTTGGCTACACGGTAATTGATAATGATGTCGTCATTGTTCAATCCTAATACAAGTGTACTTCTGATGCGGTTTTTGATTTTTCCGATTTGATCAAGAAGTATCGGATTATCAATGACGATTTCCACCGAAGGATAATCTGTGATTTTGGGAGTCAGCATTTTCAGGCGTTGTGACAAACCATACAGTTCGTTGATACCTTGCATTCTCATACACATGCTCATCCATTGACCATATAAAAGCTCGTTGTCGAAAGGCTGCTTTTTATCTTCGGCTATTGACGCAGTTTCTGTTGTGTCGCTGATGGCAGAATAATTGTTCTTGTCTTCTTCTTTATGTTTTTTGAGATTCTTGAACGTCATGCCGATACTGCCAAGTTTGATACTTCCCTTAGGTTTGTTGCTTGTTGTAGAAGTAACTTTCGCTGAGGCAGTTTCATCAGTCTCGGATTTTTGGGCAATAGAATGCCCGACAGCAGGAACGGATTCAACCTTCTTGCTGTCAACTTGCTCTTTACCTGCACCCTGAGAAGCAGGTTTAAGGGGAGCAATCAATTTCTGAAACAGGGATTTTAATCTATGGGGCGTACGCCCCGCACCTGGCACATCTTGATCTTCTGGTTGCGTTATCTGACCTACTTGGATGAGGGTCAGTTCTACCAGCAGGCGCTTGTTTGAACTCTGGCGGTATTGAACATCGCAGTCGTTCATGATTTTTAGTGCCTTATATAAAAAAGGTGTAGGGGCTTTCTGAGCCTGTGCCTGGAATTTGGCCTTTTGCTCTTCACTGGTTTCCAAGAGTGGCAGAGTCTGGGGATCTTTTGCCATCATGACATTACGCACATGTTGGGCAAGACCTTGGACAAGAATGCCTCCGTCGAAACCTTTGTTGAGAATATTGTTCAGCAGCACCATCATCTCGCTCACTTTGTTGGAGAGAGCGAGGTCAACCAAGTTGAAATAGTTGTCGCTATCCAGAACGTTCAGGTCCTCGATTACCTTTTTATAAGTGATGTCGCCTTGACAGAAACTGGCAGCCTGGTCAAAGATAGAGAGTGCATCGCGCATACCGCCATCGGCTTTTTCAGCGATGACAGCCAAAGCCTGTTCCTCATATTTGATTCCTTCTTTTTCTGCTACCATAGCCAGATGCTTAATCGTGTTAGGAACAGTCATTCGCTCGAAATCGTAAATCTGACATCTACTGAGAATGGTAGGCAGAATCTTGTGCTTCTCCGTGGTCGCCAGGATAAAGATGACATGCGATGGTGGCTCCTCCAATGTCTTGAGGAATGCATTGAAGGCAGCAGAACTCAGCATGTGTACCTCATCGATGATAAACACTTTGTACTTGCCAATCTGTGGCGGGATGCGGGTTTGCTCCATGAGAGCCTTGATTTGCTCTACACCATTATTGCTGGCGGCATCAAGCTCAAAGATGTTGAATGAGCGCTGCTCGTTGAAAGCTGTGCAACTTTCGCACTCATTGCAGGCTTCTCCGTCTTCACGGGGATGCTCGCAATTGATAGCCTTGGCAAAAATACGGGCACAGGTAGTCTTTCCGACACCACGAGGACCGCAAAAAAGGTATGCGTGAGCGAGCTTTCCACTCTTCACCGCATTCTTTAAAGTTGTTGTCAAAGCACTCTGTCCAACCACCGTATCGAAGGTCATCGGACGGTACTTTCTTGCAGAAACAATATATTCTTCCATTATTTTTTCTTAAATGATGATGCAAAGATAACAAAAAAATATTATCTTTGCAAGCAAATATCGAAATAAATGAGTAAACAATTAGGTGTAATATGGGGCTATCTCTCTCATTATAAGTATCTTATAGTGATTGTAGTGGGTGTTTTGGTAGTAGGTGCAATTGATGACAATAGCATCTACCAGCATGTGAAATACCAGATTCAGATCAATAATTTGCGTTCTGAGATAAAAAAATATACTGCGCGTTATCAGGCAGACACCAAACTGCTGAGGGAAATGCGCGTGGATCCGAAGGCTTATCAGAAAATAGCCAGAGAAAACTATTTCATGAAGGCAGACGATGAGGATATCTTCGTCTTGAGCACCGATTTGCCTAATAATAATAACGAAGAAGATTTAGAAAATGAAACAGTTGAGTAAAATTCAGAGTGCCATATTCCTCTTGGGTGGCGTGCTGATGGTTGTCGGTGCAGGTTGCTATGCGTTTGGATTTATCTATCCTAAAATGTTGCTTTATACCTGTTGGGTGTTCTTAGTAGGTACGGTGCTTTTTAGTGTGATACAAGCCATGCAGTTATACGAAGGAAAATCGTTTGTCATTCATCGTCTGAAGCGCATACAGGCGATGGCGGATATTTGTTTTATATTGTCGGGCATTTCTATGGTTGATACGGTATATGCTTTTGCCCGTAATTGGTTTTCCAACTATGAGACGTATATCACCTACTTTTATAATAAGTGGGTGCTTCTGCTGCTTATCGCAGCTTTGTTGGAATTATATACGACACATCGTATTTCCCGTGAACTGGAGAAGGAATAATGCCAAAAAATACTAAATACAGACGATATTCAATTAAATAGCATAAATTTATTTCCGTACTTCAATTTAAGATTGTACTTTTGTTACCCGAAATACAGACAGATTATGAATAAGATACTTTATGCATTTATCACCTTGTTGGCAATGACATCGTGTGCCAATAGCTACAATATCCAAGGTACGTCTAATGTGAGTACATTGGATGGAAGGATGCTATACCTGAAAATCCTGAAAAACAATGATTTTAAAAATATTGATTCCTGTGATGTTGTGCATGGTCAATTCCATTTTGACGGAAATTTGGATTCTGTGAGAATGGCTAATATTTTCATGGATGATGAGGCTGTCCTCCCATTGGTGCTGGAGAGCGGTGACATTAATGTGAAATTAGATGATGCTCAACAGATAGTTAGCGGCACTCCTTTGAATGATAAACTGTTTAAGTTCTTCAAGAAATACCAGCAGTTGCAGAACCAGCAGATGGAATTGGTGCATAAGCATGACCAGGCTATCATGAATGGTAGTGATATGGAGATGGTAACAAGAAAACTGAATGAGGAAGCTATTCGGTTGGCTGATCAGGAAGATAAACTGGTCACTTCTTTCGTGACCGAGAATTTTGATAATGTCTTGGGCCCTGGAGTTTTCTTCATGGTTACCATGAGAAATCAATACCCGATGCTTTCTCCTTGGATTGAGGATATCATGAGTAAGGCTACTGAGCATTTCAAGAATGATCCATACGTGAAGGATTATTATCAGAAGGCTCAGGAAAATGAGCAGATTATGAATGGTACAAGAGATGCAGGACAGGATGCTTCTGCAATGCAAGCACCTCAAGTGGATCCGAATGCAGCTCCTGCTCCAACTGCTAATGATCTGGCTAAACCTACTATTCCGGAGAATCAGGCTGCGGAAGGTAATGGCTTCGGTAATTAATCTGTAGAATTATGATGAGAACATTAATAAAAAACGGAACTATTGTCAATGAAGGACGCTCTTTCTTGGGCGACCTTGTTGTCAATGGTGAACAAATTGAAAAAATATATGAAGGTAAGGCACCTCGTGGAATCTATGATCAAGTCATTGATGCCTCGGGGTGTTTTGTTTTGCCTGGTGTGATAGATGATCATGTGCATTTCCGTGAACCGGGTTTGACACGTAAGGCTGATATTGAGAGCGAGAGTAGAGCTGCCGCCTTTGGTGGTGTGACTTCTTACTTCGAAATGCCTAATACCAATCCTCAAACTACGACTTTGGAGGCTTTGGAGGATAAGTTTGCATTAGGTGCTCAGAAAAGTCATGTTAACTATAGTTTCTTTTTTGGTGCAACCAATGATAATGTAGATTTATTTGATAGATTGGATGTTCATCGTATTCCGGGTATTAAACTCTTTATGGGTTCCAGCACGGGCAATATGCTGGTGGATAAGTATGAGTCTTTGCAACAGATATTTGTTAAAGCTAAGAAATTGGGACTGCCTGTGATGACTCATTGCGAGGATACTGATATTATCAATCGCAATATGGCTGCCTATCAGAAAAAATATGGTGAAGATCCGGATGTGAAATTCCATCCGGAAATTCGTAGTGTAGAGGCTTGTTACGAAAGTAGTAGTCTGGCTGTTAAATTGGCAAAGGAGTCTGGGGCTCATCTGCATATTGCGCATGTGACTACCGCTCGTGAACTGGAATTCTTCGGAAAAGATAAGAATATTACTGGTGAAGCTGTCATTGCGCATCTTTATTTCTCGGATGAGGATTATGCAGACAAGAAAGCTTTCATCAAATGTAATCCTGCTATTAAGACAGTGAAAGATAGGCAGGCATTACGTGAGGCTTTGGCTGATGGACGAATTTCGGTTGTTGGTACTGATCATGCTCCTCATGAATGGAAAGACAAGCAGGGTGGTTGTGCCAAGGCTGCTTCAGGTATGCCGATGGTGCAATTCTCATTGGTAAGTATGTTGGAATTGGTGGATAAAGGTGTTCTTTCTATTGAAAGAATGGTAGAGGTGATGTCTCATTGTCCTGCCAAACTCTTTCATGTGGACAAACGTGGCTTTTTGCGTCCGGGTTATCAGGCAGATATTGTCATTGTTCGCCCTCATACTGCTTGGACTGTTCAGAAAGAAATCATCCAAAGCAAATGCGGCTGGAGTCCTATGGAGGGACATGAATACCAATGGCAAGTGGAGCAAACGATCTGTAATGGACACCTTATATATAATAAGGGAGAGTTTGATGAGGCTTATCGTGGTGAAGAACTAACTTTTAGAAAATCATAAATTCTTAGATTTTGAGAAAGGTTTTGACGTACGATATTGCGGATATAGTACCGTATATCAATTGGCTCTATTTCTTTCATGCTTGGGGACTGAGTGGTAAGCCTGCAGGCGAAAAAGAAAAAATGAAACAGGAGGCGCTTCTGATGTTGAAGTCTTGGTATGGTAAATATCATACTCATGCTTTGTTTCGATTGATGAAAGCCTGTAGTGATGGGGATGATATCGTCTTAATCGATGATTTGAATGATAAAATCAACGGTCAGGCCATTCGTGCTGAAGTTCGTATTCCCATGCTCCGCCAGCAAAAGGTTTCTGCGGATGGGCAGCCTAATTTGTGTCTGTCAGATTTCTTGCGCCCCATCTATATGGAAAAGACTGATTGCTTGGGTATCTTTTGTGTTACGGTTGATGCGGAAATTGTGGAGTTGTATCGTCATGATGATTATCAGTCGATGTTGGCACAAACGCTTAGTGACCGGTTGGCAGAAGCCACAGCTGAGCGTATGCATCAGGAAGTTAGAACTACTTTCTGGGGATATGCTGCAGATGAAAAGTTGACGATGGCGCAGCTTCTTCGAGAGGACTATCAGGGTATTCGCCCTGCAGTGGGCTATCCTTCTATGCCGGATACCAGTATCAATTTTATTCTGGATGAAATTCTTGGGATGAAAGAGATTGGTATCAGACTTACTGAAAGTGGTATGATGACGCCCCATGCCAGTGTGTCGGGGTTGATGTTTTCTCATCCCAAGGCGCATTATTTTGAACTGGGAAAGATAGGGGAGGATCAGTTGAGAGATTATGCAAATAGACGTGGTATTCCAGTGGAACTCATGCGGAGATTCTTGCAATCAAGTTTGATGAAAAAATGATATATAGAATACTTATACCCATTATATTGGGTACTATATTGCCTTATTTATGGATATTCAAGACTGAATTCCAGAAGGTAACTGGTAGGAAAAGGTTTCTGTTGTGGATTCCTGCTATGATAGTTTTGGGATATAGTGTATATTTGGCTTTTCTGCCGAACTTTGTACCGAAAAATCCCTTGCTGGTTGATATCTGGTTCGCTCTGATGGCGGTCTGTGCTGTGCCGGAGTTTGTCTTTGCTTTCTGCAGTTCCTTAGGCTGGTGCTGCAAAAGATATTTTCATTTAGAGAAGAATTGGGGACGAATTCTTGGACTCGTTTTGGCTATTGTGGCTTTCGTGACGTTTATCTATGGATTTACTTTAGGCTTCCGTAAGCTGGAAGTGAAACAAGTCACCATATATCTGTCTGATTTACCAAAGAACTTCGATGGGTATAGAATTGTCCTGTTTAGTGATTTCCATCTCGGCTCCTATTATGGTTGGAGATCGGATATTCCTCAGCGGGATATTGACAGCATTCAGGCACAGCATCCTGACATGATTTGCTTTACGGGTGATTTGCAAAATGCACATCCTTCAGAATTAGTACCTTATTATCAGATGCTTCGTTCGTTGAAAGCAAAGGATGGAGTTTATAGTATCTTGGGCAATCACGATTATAGTTATTATGTTGATGTAGATCCTGATGAACAGGTTGAAATAGAGAAAAGGGTACAGGATTTTGAGCGAAGTTTAGGATGGCAACTGCTGAATAATGAACATCGGGTGGTGTATAGAGGACAGGATTCCATCTATATAGCTGGAACGGGAAATTATGATAAACCGAAGCGGACAAGTGTGGCGAAATCACTTGCATCCATCAAACCGGGAAATTTTATCTTGATGCTCCAGCATATACCAACGCAGTGGAAAGATATGGTTCCTTCTAAAATTAATGAGGTGTATGGATCTAAAGATACGGTTTTAGTGGCACCACAATTGACATTCAGCGGTCATACTCATGCAGGACAAGTTGAGGTCTTGGGCATCCGACCAACCATGTTTGCCAGTTATGACTATGGTTTGTATGAGCGTGAAGGTTGCCAGCTCTTTACGACTGCCGGATTGGGTGGCGTGATTCCTATCCGTATAGGAGCTACCGCCGAGATCGTAGTTGTCACATTAAAGAGAAAATAAGAATTACCATATAAAAATATTATCAGCGTAAAAAGTATTGAGATTATGAAATATTTATATCGTTTATACCAATTATTGGTGTGCTTGCCTATCTTGGTATTGGCAAGTATTATTACGAGTATTACCACAGTTGTGGGGTGTATGTTAGGTAATGGGCATTTCTGGGGATATTATCCTGGTAAGATCTGGTCACAGTTGTGGATACGTATTCTCCTGTTGCCTGTAAAGGTAGAAGGACGTGAAAATTTGGAGAAAAAGCAGAGCTATGTTTTTGTAGCCAATCATCAGGGAGCCTTTGATATCTTCCTGATATATGGCTTTTTGGGACGTAATTTCAAGTGGATGATGAAGAAAGGTCTTCGTAAGATTCCTTTGGTAGGAGTGGCTTGCGAGTATGCTCATCATATCTTCGTAGATAAGAGCGGACCTTCCAAAATTCGTGCTTCCTATGACAAGGCTCGTGAAGAACTCAAGGAGGGAATGTCGCTGGTGGTGTTCCCTGAAGGTGCCAGAACTTTTACCGGTCATATGGGTGTTTTCCGTCGAGGTGCTTTTATGTTGGCAGACGAACTGCAGTTGCCGGTTTGTCCTCTTACCATCAATGGAAGTTTCCAGGTGAAGCCGCGTATGAAAGATATTTTTTGGGTGTTTTGGCATCCGTTGAAGTTGACTATACATAAGCCAATAGCTCCTATAGGCAGAGGTGCTGACAATATTAAGCATCAGATGACGGAGAGTTATGAGGCAATTATGAATGGTTTAGACAAGGAATATCAGGGTTTTGTAGAAAATCCTGACCAATAAATGAAAAAATAATCAAAAATATAGTGGAATTGTGATAAAAGTCGTATCTTTGCATATCATATTTAACTATAAGAATTATTGGTACTTGATTAATAAAAACTATTATGAAGAGCGATAGCATAGTAATCATTCCTACTTATAATGAGAAGGAAAACATAGAGAAGATCATTCGGGCTGTCTTCGGGCTCGAAAAGCAATTTGATATTCTTGTGATTGACGATGGAAGCCCTGATGGTACGGCTGCTATTGTCAAGAATCTGATGGCGGGTGAGTTTAATGGACGTCTTCACCTCTTGGAGCGTTCTGGTAAATTAGGCTTAGGCACTGCTTATATCACAGGTTTTAAGTGGGCGCTGCAACAGGGATATGATTTTATCTTTGAAATGGATGCTGACTTTAGCCATGATCCTAATGATTTGCCACGTCTTTATGCTGCTACTCATGATGAAGGGTATGATGTTGCAGTAGGTTCTCGCTATGTTTCGGGCGTCAATGTGGTTAATTGGCCTATTGGTCGTGTCCTTATGAGTTATTTTGCGTCCAAATATGTTCGTTTGGTTACAGGATTCAAGGTGCATGATACAACGGCAGGATTCGTTTGCTATCGCCGCAAGGTGTTGGAAACCATCGAATTGGATAAAATTCGTTTCAAAGGATATGCTTTCCAAATCGAGATGAAGTTCACTTCTCATAAGATAGGATTTAAGATTAAAGAGGTACCTGTTATCTTCGTCAACCGTCGTGAGGGTGTGAGCAAGATGAATGGAGGTATTTTTGGAGAGGCTTTCTTTGGTGTAATGCGCCTTCGCTTGGATGGCTGGTTTAAGAAGTATCCTAAGAAAAACTAAAAAGCGTGACCATACAAGAGATTGAAAATATTTACGGGCGTTCGTCACAGACGAAGGCCCTTTTGGATTTATTGGGGGAAAAACAGGTTAAAATGATTTCCCTTAAGGGATTGGTGTGTTCTTCTGCACCAATCTTTTTTGCGTCTGTATATCAGCAATTAGGACAAACCGTACTTTTTGTTTTGGATGATGCTGATGAGGCTGGCTATTTTTATCACGACCTGACACAAATGATGGGACAGGAAAATGTTTTTTTCTTTCCTTCCAGCTATCGTCGTGCTATCAAGTATGGGCAAAAAGATGCTGCCAATGAAATTCTTCGAACGGAAGTCTTGGCTCGTTTATCGCAAAATAGAAATTTATTTATAGTTTCTTATCCTGATGCCTTGGCAGAATTGGTTGTTACCAAAAAGAAACTGGATGAGCGCATACTTAAACTTTCTGTTTCTCAAGAGATTGCCTTGAGCAATATTGTGCATACGCTGAGAGATTTTGGCTTTGAGGAGACTGATTATGTTTATGAACCAGGACAATTTGCTGTCCGTGGTAGTATCCTGGATGTATATTCTTATAGTTGTGAATTTCCTTTTCGTATAGATTTCTTCGGAGATGAGATCGATTCCATCCGTACCTTCGATGTGGAAAGTCAGTTGTCGAAAGTCAAGAGGGAATGTATAGAAATCGTGCCTGAATTATCTTCTCTTGAAAGTGAAAAACAACCGATATTTTCTTTTTTGGGTGAGGATACAATTGTTGCCATGAAGGATTTTGTCTTTCTTCATGATCGTATCGAACAGATCTATCATGATGGTTTCTCGGCTCAAAGTTTAACTGAACAGCTGGAAGGGGCTACAGAAATGGAGGCTGAGCAAATCAGACAGCGGATGAAGAAAGAGTTGAATCTCTGTACTACGACTCAGTTGAAAGAGGGATTGGCGGAAAGAGTGCGCATAGAAATGGGGCATGTGGATAAAAATCCAAATGCTTTGGAGGGAGAAGGTAAGTCTTCTGCTTGCATTCATTTTAATATCCAGCCACAACCTTTATTCCATAAGAATTTTGAATTGTTGGCTAAAACTCTTGAGGATTATCTTCTTCAGAAATATACTTTATATATTTTAGCTGACAGTCAGAAACAGCAGCAAAGGTTGAAGGATATTTTTGATAGTGAAGATTTGCAACGTTATCAGATTTCTTTTGTTCCTGTAGATAAAACCATTCACGAAGGGTTTGTGGATTCTGACAAAAAATGCTGTTTCTTTACAGATCATCAGATTTTTGACCGTTTTCATAAATACAACTTGCGTTCTGATTCTGCTCGTGCTGGTAAAATGGCGCTTACGATGAAAGAGTTGCAGGAAATGGAACCGGGCGACTTTATCGTACATGTGGATTTTGGAATTGGTAAGTTTGGCGGCTTGGTTCGTGTTCCTACTGGTGAAAGCTATCAGGAAATGATACGCATCGTCTATAAGAATAACGATAAAGTGGATGTTTCTATCCATTCGCTCTATAAAATCAGCAAATATAGAAGTGCCGATACCGGTGAACCTCCTCGTCTTTCTACCTTAGGTACTGGTGCCTGGGATAGGATGAAGGAAAAGGCAAAGAAGCGTATCAAGGATATAGCGCGCGACCTTATTAAGTTGTATGCTAAGCGTCGTCATGAAAAGGGCTATGCTTTTAGTCTGGATGGATATTTGCAACATGAGTTGGAAGCTTCTTTCCTCTATGAAGATACGCCTGACCAGAATAAGGCTACCATGGAGGTGAAGGCTGATATGGAAAGTTCCCGTCCTATGGACAGACTGGTGTGTGGAGATGTTGGCTTCGGAAAAACGGAGGTAGCCATTCGTGCGGCCTTTAAAGCTGCTTGTGACAGTAAACAGGTGGCAGTACTGGTTCCTACTACCGTTTTGGCATTTCAGCATTATCAGACATTCAAGTCGCGTCTTGAGGGAATGCCTGTGAGGGTAGAATATTTGAGCCGTGCCCGATCTGCAAAGGAAACCCGACAGATTTTGGCTGACTTAAAGGATGGTAAAATAGACATTTTGATAGGTACGCATAAATTGATTTCCAAATCGGTTGTATGGAAAGATTTAGGTTTGCTCATTATTGATGAGGAACAGAAGTTTGGAGTAAGTACAAAGGAGAAATTGCGCCAGATGAAGGTCAACGTGGATACGCTGACCATGAGTGCTACGCCTATTCCTCGTACCCTCCAGTTCTCGCTGATGGGAGCAAGAGATATGAGTATCATGCGTACACCGCCACCTAACCGTTATCCGATCCATACGGAGCTGACCTGTTTTTCTTCAGAAGTGATTGCTGATGCCATCAATTTTGAAATGAGTCGTAATGGACAGGTGTATTTTGTCAATGATCGGATTTCTAAACTTCAGGAGATTAAACTCCTGATAGAGAAACATGTATCTGATTGTCGAGTTGTCATCGGACATGGTCAGATGAAGCCTGAGGAGTTGGAAAAGATTATCATGGGCTTTATCAACTATGACTATGATGTGCTGCTTTCTACAACCATTGTGGAAAATGGTATCGATATTTCCAATGCCAATACGATCATTATCAATGATGCGCATCATTTCGGCTTAAGTGATCTGCACCAGATGAGAGGACGAGTTGGCAGAAGTAACAAAAAGGCGTTTTGCTATTTGTTGGCACCCCCTAAAAGCGTACTGACAATAGAGGCTCGGAGACGTTTGGAGGCGTTGGAAACTTTCAGTGACTTGGGAAGTGGATTTAATCTTGCCATGCAGGATTTAGATATTCGTGGAGCAGGTAACTTGTTGGGTTCAGAACAGAGTGGTTTCATGGAAGATTTGGGATATGAAACCTATCAGAAGATCTTGTCGCAGGCTGTGACCGAGTTGAAGAATGAAGAATTCAATGATTTGTATCAGGAAGACTTGGATCAAGGTAAGGTGCTCACGGGTGACGACTTTGTAGATGACTGTTCTGTGGAGAGCGACTTGGAGATGTATTTCCCTGATTCGTATGTTCCTGGCAGTAGTGAACGAATGCTTTTATATCGGGAGTTGGATTGTATAGAGAATGATGATGATCTGGCTGCTTATAAAAAGCGATTGATAGATCGTTTCGGTCCAGTGCCTCATGAGGCCGAAGAACTGATGCATGTGGTTACCCTGCGTAGATTGGGCAAGCGTATGGGATGCGAGAAGATGATGCTGAAGCAAAATGTTCTTCAATTACAGTTTGTGAGCAATGTGCAGAGTCCTTTTTACAGGAGTGTCATGTTCTCTAAGGTGTTGGATTATGTAACCAAACATGTGAGGATGTGCAACTTGAAAGAGAAAAGCAACAAGCGCTACTTGCGTATTTCTGGTATCAGGAGTGTAGAGCAAGCTGTATCTATATTGAATGATATTGAGCAATAAATGGGGCATAAATTTATCTTTTGTATGAATTTTGTAGTTTTTTGTATCTATTTGGAAGGGAATTTGTCGATAAAAATCCAGAATTCGTATAGAATTTATCGGCAGTTAACAAAATAGGTATATGGAAATAACAAAAAATACATAGGGTGAATTTATTAAAAACTTAATTTTGCAATCGAATTCAAACGCTAAGGATAGATTTGAATATCATGATGGGTTAGAATATCATCACATTAAGAAATATAATGAAGACAATATAAGATTTGATAATTATTGAGTATTTAAGATGTTTAGTAAAAGTTTTATTTAATATTATTGGATTTGTACCTTGAGGTACGGGATGTATATCAAAGTACAAATCCATTAATGCTTAAATAAAAAAAGAAGAGTAACGAAATCTCGTAATCTTCTATATGAATTTCTCTATTATATTATTGTATAAGTAAAAGATGATAAATAGCGTTTCACAACGCCTCTTGTTTTAACCGATTTCCTGCCGTTTTACGATATTTTTCAGATAAGAAGCAAAATTATTGCCTTTTTTTCTTTTATCTCAAATGTTTTTTGTAATTTTGTCGCAAAATGGATTTATCTATTAACAAAATGTAAGAAATGCATAATAATTAATATAAAAATGATATTACATGAGACAGAAGAAATTTATTTTGCAGGAGAGTGAACTCCCAACACAGTGGTATAATATTCAGGCAGATATGCCTAATAAGCCATTGCCTCCATTGAATCCTCAGACTCACCAGCCTCTCAATGCTGATGATCTTTCACATATATTTAATAAGGAATGTTCCAAGCAGGAATTGGATCAGGAGCATGCGTGGATAGATATTCCTGAAGACGTATTGGAAAAATATACTTTCTATCGTTCTACTCCTCTGGTTCGTGCCTATGCTTTGGAAGAGGCTTTAGGTACTCCTGCTCATATCTATTTCAAAAATGAGAGTACCAATCCTTTAGGTTCACATAAGATTAATTCTGCTCTTCCTCAGTGCTACTATTGTAAGCAAGAGGGTGATACGAATGTCACAACGGAAACGGGTGCTGGTCAGTGGGGTGCTGCTTTGTCTTATGCTGCCAAACTCTATGGATTGGAAGCGGCTGTTTATCAGGTAAAGATTACCATGCAGCAAAAACCATATCGTTCCAGTATTATGCGTACCTTTGGTGCTACAGTAGAGGGTTCTCCTTCTATGAGTACAAGAGCTGGTAAAAACATCATTACCCGTGATCCTCATCATCCAGGTTCATTAGGTACTGCCATCAGTGAGGCTGTAGAGTTGGCTACAACAACTCCTGGTTGTAAATATACTTTGGGTTCTGTGTTAAATCACGTGGCTCTTCATCAGACAGTCATTGGTCTGGAGGCAGAAAAGCAGATGGCTATGGCTGGTGAGTATCCTGATACTGTGATAGCTTGTTTTGGTGGTGGTAGTAACTTTGGTGGAATCGCCTTCCCTTTCATGCGTCATAAGATTAAGGATGGAAAGAATACTGAATTTATTGCAGCAGAACCTGAAAGCTGCCCTAAGTTGACTCGTGGTAAGTTTGAATACGACTTTGGTGATGAGGCTGGTTATACACCATTGCTTCCAATGTACACCTTAGGTCATGATTTCAAGCCTGCGAATATCCATGCTGGCGGTTTGCGTTATCATGGTGCCGGTATGATTATTTCTCAGTTGATCAAGGACGGATATATGTATGGTGTGGATATTCCTCAGTCTGAGTCTTTTGAGGCTGGTATGCTTTTTGCCCGCACAGAGGGTATTATTCCTGCTCCAGAGAGTTGTCATGCTATTGCTGCTACGATTCGTGAGGCAATGAAGGCAAAGGAAGCTGGTGAGGAAAAGGTTATCCTGTTCTGTCTGTCTGGACATGGACTGATTGATATGCCTTCCTATGAGAGTTATATCAATGGTGACTTGCATGACTATGCTGTCCCTGATGAGGAAATTAAGAAATTCCTTGCTACAGTTCCTAAAGTCTAAAAAAATGATGGATAGGTATAATCAGCATAACAAACTTGAATATTAAAGACTTGAAAGAATATAACAATAAAAAAACGAGAATGCTAATTTGCATTCTCGTTTTTTATAGTTTATATAGCTGTGATTCTTTCAATCAATGAGATAGACTTCTGTTATTTGCTCAGCCATTCTTCAATAGCCTTGGCAATTACTTCAAAGTTAGTGGTAGGCTCAAAACGAGCTACAACCTGACCTTTTTTGTTAATCAGGAATTTAGTAAAATTCCATTTGATGTCATTGCTCTCTTTGTAGTTAGGATCAGCTTCGCTGAGCATTTTGTCGAGCACAGGATAGAGAGGATGAGATTCATCCCAACCAGCAAACCCTTTGCTTTCTTTCAAGAATTTGTAAAGAGGAGCAGCGTCATCGCCATTTACCTTTATCTTTTTGAAACGAGAAAATTCTGTACCGTATGTAAGTTTACAGAATTGGTGGATGCTTTCGTCTGTTCCTGGAGCTTGTTGACCAAACTGGTTGCAAGGGAAGTCTAAGACTTCAAAACCCTGAGAGTGATAGGTCTCATATAATTTCTCCAGTTCTTCATACTGTGGAGTAAAACCACATTTTGTGGCTGTGTTGACGATGAGTAATACTTCATTAGCATACTCTTTGAGGGAAACATCCTTTCCCTTTCTGTCCTTGACAGAAAATTCGTAAACAGTTCTCATTTTTGTTTGTATCTATATATTTTATTCTTATTTCTTCTTTTAGAGTGCAAAGATACTATTTTTCTTTTAGAAGAGTAAATTATGACTGATAATTTTTCTAAAAAAGTAATAACTTAGAAAATAAAAAGACCCAGGATTTTCACAAACCCTGGGTTTTTTGAACTTCTGTATGGATAACAACTTGTATCTTAAGAAGTTCACAAAAAATCTATCATTTAACTTTTCTAAGAACTGATGCAAAAGTATAATAAATTTCTTTTTTTATGGTGTATTTTTTGTTTTTTAGGGTATATCAAACTGTTTTTATTTGTTTTTTTCCCTATATTCACTTGGAATTATACCCATTTCTTTCTTAAACACCTTAGAAAAATATTTCGGATCACTGAAGCCTACAGCGAATGCAATGCTGGTCAGCGTTTCATCTGTATCCCGTAACATCTCGATGGCTTTCATAATTCTGATGTGACGGACGAAATCAATAGGAGTCAATCCTACCGCATTTTTGATTTTTCCATAGAGTACACTGCGACTCATGCCCATGGCCTGTGCAATATCGTCTATCTTCATGTCTGGATCAGAAATGTTTTCCAAGACAAACTTCAGCACTTTCTTGATGGTATGATCCTGTATGCTAATGGTAGATTCGCCAATCGTAATACGTTGAGGCTCCTCTGCTTTGTTTTGAACAGTCGTGTTATGACTCGTTTGCGTTTCGTCTTCAAAATGAATATTTCTGAGCAATTCTTGTTGCAGACTCTTGCGATAGTTGATGGCCGCTTCAATTCTGCCTTTCAGGTAAGTGGCAGAGAATGGTTTGGTCAGATAACCATCGATTCCTTCTTCAAATCCCTTGAGGTGGTCTTCCAGGCTGGCCTTGGCAGAGAGTATGATGATTGGAATATGGGAGATATTGCTGTCCTGCTTGATGTAGTGTACCATGGTGATTCCGTCCATGACAGGCATGGTAACATCAGTTAAGATGAAGTCTGGTACAAATTTGCGTGCCATTTCAAGACCTCTCTTTCCATTTTCTGCAAGTAATACATTGTAGTCCTTTCTCAGAATTGTATCCAGGAAGGTGCGTAGGTCCGCATTGTCTTCTACCACGAGTATGGTGATATCTTTTTCTCCCTTTTCAAATTCTTCTGCAGAGTCTAAAGCTACATCTTCTATGTAGTTCTTGGCATTTGAGTCTTCTATCTCTCCATTTCCTTGGATTACATGAGAATCTTTGTCAAGACCTCCATCTTCATAGAAATTGCTATTGTTGTCAAACTTCAGCATTTGGTTGACCATCTGGTACATCTCTCTGGCATTTCTCTGAACCAAAGTCAAGAGGTTTCTGCCTTCTTCTGAGAGTCCTTCTTCATTTTCCAGCACTTCTGTTATTGGACCGCCTATCAGAGAGAGAGGGGTTCTCAATTTGTGTGAAGCATTGCTGAAGAAATGGTTCTTCAGTACGCTCATGTCATGGCTGAGTTTTTGTATTTGTCGGTTGTTATACATATAGAATACTAAGCCAAGACCTAAGATGAACAATATGAAAAGAATGACTTTTCCCAATATGCTCTCCCAGAAAGTGGGTTCGATTTCTATCGGGAGTTCTGCGATATATTTACCCCAGACTCCATGTGTATTGGTGGCTTTTACCTTGAGGATGTATTTACCATGAGGAATGCGGTTGAACCCAATCATATTTTGACTTCCTAATGGAATCCATACGCCTTCTGGTGTATGACCTTCCAGACGATATGCATAGTATGTCTGATACTTTCTGGTATAGTCAAGTGCTGCAAAGGTTATGGTCAGATTTCTCTTGTCAGAAGGAATGACTATATTTGACCTATGTAGGATAGGAATGGTATGAGCCTCTCCGTTGAAGTGCAGAGAGGTAAACAGTATTTTCGGTTGATAGGTAGTCTTTTTGAGTACCTTTGGATTGAAGGTAATACTTCCCATCGGTGTTCCTAATGTGATTTGATCTGTAGAAGGATCGTGGAATGGGCGGCATTCTGTAAACGTCATGTGGAAATCAAAATCGTTTGGCCCAAAAACATCTATTTTTCCTGTGCTTGGATTGAATTTATCGACACTGGATTCCCTGATAATCCAGATATTTCCTGCATTATCTTCTATCATACTCTGTACGATACCTTCGTTCAGGTTGATATTCTTGACGAATTCGACTCTTATATTATTTTCTAATAATGATTTACTGGTTGTAATTTGCAGACAACCACCTAATGTAGAGATATAAGTATCTCCGTTAGAACGAACCAATGTATAGTTGACATCGCTTGCCATGAGGGAAGCTGTATCACCTATAATATGATTAGAATGATAGAATTTAATCTTGGAATAATCCTTGAATTCGTCGGAGAATGTAACAAGTCCGTCGGTTGTTGCTACTAATATGGTACCTTTGTTGGTACATGTAATTCGGCGTAATCTTTGGTAGAGCCCATTCTTGAACCAGTTGAGCTTATTTCTGTTTGAAATGAAGCGATAGATGCCGTTTACTCTTTCTGCAATAGCCAATCCTCCACAAGTCGCAATCCAGATTCTGTTTTGTCTATCGCTTACAATATCATAGATTCTATCATTAGGCAGAGAGTATGGGTCTGCCGGATTATGGGTGAAATGCTGCAATTCTCCGTCTTTCAAAAGATAGAGCCCGTCTCCCTTTGTTCCTATCCACATGTATTCCTGACTGTCTTCGTAGAGTGCATAGATGCCACAGGTGGAGAACTGAACTGGTGTTTGGGATAATTGACCACTTGGGGTAATGTAGCCAAGCTTCTGATGCTGGTCATTGCTAATCTTTAAATATCCAGAGATAAATCCATCCCAATAGTTACGATTATGGTCAAGTGTGACGGCGCGTACTTCGCTATCTGTATTTTCAACTTGGCTCAGCGTATATTCATGATATTTGAAGTTGATTTGTATAAGGTCATGAATACCCGTTAACCAAAGAATTTTTTGGTCTGAAATTACGTATTTATTGATTCTTGGAATACTTGCATTGCCTTGAGAGTTGCTTTGCAAAACATAAGGGACTAATTCTTTTTTTGCTCTGTCATAGTAGCAGAATGTACCTCCATTAGGTATCATCCATAGCGTATTGTGTTCATCTTCCATGATGAAATATTTTTCGCTGACAGTACGCAAAACTGGATTTTCCTGGTCTGCAAACAACCATTTCTTTTCCAATGTATTCGGATTGATGATGGTTACACCCATACCATCAGTAAATGCCCATAGCTGGTCTTTGCTATCTACGTATATCTTCTTGACTTCTGCTACAGGCTGGTTAGGGTTCTGAACACTTACAACTTCAGATTTGAATGTACGTGGATTATAGACTACTACACCGATATTTGTGGCTATCAGGAGTTGATAGCCTGTATTTTTTAATTCATTGATTTTTGTGACTCCTTCCGGCATCGGAATCATGGAGATATGGTTTCTGGTTTCATCAAAGACGGCAACTCTGCCATCTGCTGTAGCCAGGTAAATGGTGTTGCCTACCTGTCGGAACCATTTAAATGGAATTGGAGTGGTGAATTTGGTACCATAGATGTGAGTACCCTTGTCTGTAAGAATCCATTCACGCCCCTTTTTGTCGGCGGTAATATACCAGATATTTCCACTTGGCAGGCTTTTAGTTCCTCCCATGATGAGTTTTGGATTGTCGTCTGTAAATTCTTTTTCTGAAATTCTGATTGCGTATTTGTGGTCAGCTGTAGTTATCCAACTTGCTTTTGGACTTAGGGTGTAAACTTTATCGGCATAAAGATGGATGTTGAACTTCTCGTTGATTTGATCCTCTATGTTTACAAAGTCGCACAAATGGGTATCATATATGTAGAGACGACGGTCGTATGTAATACACCAAAGGTCATAGTTGGTGCAAGGGAAGATATTGCGAATACGATTCGTACTGAGGACATCTTGGTTATCAGGTAAGTCACGGAAAGTGTGGAAAGTATAGCCGTCATAATATGACAGACCATTATAGGTAGCAAACCACATCATGTTGTCTGCTCCCTGACATAAGTCTGATATGTTGTTGGCAGCAAGTCCATCCAGAATAGAGAACTTTCTGATGTCACAATAGGGTGTTCCGCAATATCCGGATATTGATAATAACCCCAATATAATAATGTGTATGATTCTTCTGGTCATATTCTTAAGTTAATATTTTCGACAAAGAAAATGCAAACGAGCGCAATGAAAGCTTGCTTTCAAATTGCCGAGTGCAGCTTTTCTTGGACAAAGATAAACAAAAAACTTGTAATTTCCAAATTGTTTAGGGATATTCCATTACATCATAGGGATTTCTCCCTGTTTTTTTCCTAAAAACCCTTTGTTGGTATGATTATTTGGCGTATCTTTGCAGCAAATAAACAAAGAAATACTAATTTAAAGACTTATATGGATATGAAAAATTTAAAGACTCTCTTGACGATGGCTATCGTGGCTTTGATGAGCCTCAGTTTCACATCTTGCGATGAGGACGCTGACATTGGCGATACTTTATATGGCACTTGGAAAGGCTATATGGATATTGGATTGACGTATGGTGATCATTATTATGCTTCTACCACTTCTGAGATAACGTTTGTTCCAAGCAACTCTTATTCCGACCACGGAACGGGGTATTGGATAGATCGATACAGCAATGCTCCTTGGAATTACGTTGCTAATCATATAGAGTGGGCGGTGAGTAATGGTGTCATCAATATTCACTTCATAGAGGAAAACTCGTATGCTACGATTTATAACTATTCTTTGGATGATGATTATTTCTATGGAACGGTTGAATGTGGAAATAGCAGTGCGGATTTCAGATTGGTGAAGACGGCTTCTCCTAACGGATGGAATTATGACTGGTATGATAGTGATGATTGGTATGATTCCTGGGGATATGGTTGGGCAAAGCCTCATCAGGGAACTTTCGATGATACCCGTGCTTCTTCCTCAGATTCTGATTCGCTGAAATATCTGAGAAGAGTGGTAAATTATATGAATAAGTAAAGAGACTTGCTGTTTCCTCGGGGAACAGATTAAAAAGAAAGGGACGAGATATGAAAAATATAAAATCTTTGTTGATGTTGGCTGCGATAACAGTAGCATCCATGACATTTGTCAGTTGTGACGATGATCCTTGGTATGATGGTTATTGGCACGATCCATACGGCTGGAGTAATAACTATGGCGACTGGCACTGGAATAATGATTATTGGAATCAGGGTGGTAATGGAAACAACCAAGATGGTGATGAACGTACGGCAATGGCCCAGACTCTCTGTGGAGAATGGGGTGGTGAGATGGATTATTCTTATATCAATGAGGATGGTGAATCGCGCAGCACAGATGTTTATTATACGACCATGAAGTTCTTCCAATATAATCAGAATTCAAAATCTTATAGTGGAGAGGGTGTGGAGACTGATTATCTCTTGGATTCTCAAGGAAATGTCATTGAAGATAAGAGCCAGACCTTGGATTTCTCCTGGTACATAGAGGATAATGGAGATATTTATATCAAGTACAAGAATAGTGGGGCAACCTTTGTGTTAGACTATGGTTCTTCTCAGGCTGGTTTCCATTTGGGATATGAAGACAAGAAGGGATATGATACTTTCTTCGGTTATATGATAGGCACGGGAAGCGTTAAGGGCGATGTTATCTATTTTGATTTTGAGCGCTTGAACGATACCAATAATGCCAAGGCTCAGACTCGTGGAGCAGGCGTAACTGAGCATAAATCATTTGGTAAGGCTGCTTATCAGAGTCCGATTAAGGGAACGTCTTCTCGTTTTAATAGCAGAAGATAGACCTTGTGTTGGAGAAAAAGTTAAGAGGATGCATCAAACGAATCGTTTCGATGCATCCTCTTATTTTGTATAGTGAAATGTTGTAAAGTATCAGAGAACTTAGTTTGTTATTTTCCAAACGGTTTGCAAATAGGATGGTGTGATATTCACGTTCTCAATCAGTCTTTCTTCATCATCAGGAAGATTGCAGAAGAAGTCGATACCAGTAAGTTCCTCAAGTTTGGCAATATTGATAATATGTGCGCTCAACTTTTCTGTGGAAGGATAATCTTTGTGTTCAAACCAGAATCCGATGGCTTTATGACCGGATTTGTTTTTGATCATGATTGCTGCAAAGAAGTATTTAGGAACTATAAATTTATTTTTTGTGTAGCCCAAAATCTGCTCTGACTTGTCAATGGTTCCACCTTTGCAGACATACATGGTGTCATTGGCAAACTCAGGTTTAGTGCTCGTATTGTATGTCAGAAAGCTTCTGATTTTTTTTTCCATTTCTTCCCAAATGCCGGTATTGAATTCTTCTATCTGAGGCTGCATATTGGTCATATAGAAAGTCTGTCCATTTACATCCATGTTGCAGATTCTGTCTTCGGAAGCAACGATATGTCCTCTCTGGAAGTAGGTGATTCCTTCGCTTGGCATGCTGGAAGAGCTAAATTCATGTACACCTGGTTGCACGTTAGCAGGAATTTCTGGGTCTATCTGGAAAGGATCTTTATACCATGTCTTACCATTCCATGATACTCCTTCTTTAGACCACCATTTATCTCTATTCCAGCCTTTCAGGTTGTTACTCTTATAGACAGCATAGCAACTCCATCGCTGTGATTTCTTACTGGTATCAAATTCTGTGCAGAAGTTGACACCATATTGAGCAGTTTCGTGAACGATGACTGTACTTGTTCCACCTTTCACCTTTGGAAATTCCAAACGTGTGATTTCGTCAGGCATTCCTGGGGTTACAACATTGGCGTTGGTATTCGTATTGACGATTCCACCGCCACCAGGACCGTCATTATCGCTTTCACAGCTACCTACTGTGAGTGCAGCGAGAAGCATCAAAAGGTAAATCTTGATTCGTTTCATAAAAGTCGTGTTAGAATATAATTTGTAATATAAAAATAGTCTTTCTCGTAGAAATGTATAAAACCGAAAAAAGTGCGTACCAGCGTATATGCAACTACGCTCGAACGCACTTTTGTATCTTGCGATAATATATCCTTTAAATGAAAAGGTATATTACTTCTTCAACTTACCGTAACGGTTCATGAAGCGGTCAACGCGACCTGCAGTATCAACAAGCTTGCTCTTACCTGTATAGAATGGGTGAGAAGTGCTAGAGATTTCAATCTTTACTACTGGATAAGTCTCGCCTTCGAACTCAACAGTGTCGTTAGTCTTGCATGTTGACTGAGAGAGGAACATGTCGCCATTAGACATATCTTTGAATACTACAGGACGATAGTTCTCTGGATGAATACCTTTTTTCATTTTTCTTTTTTATTTTTATTGGGTTATTAAAAATAGACGTTATGGGGATGTTCTTCGCATCATCTCATGTCCTTTCGGTGCATGCCCATTATAGCCTTTACACTTAACAGGGTGCAAAGTTACGACTTTTTCTTCTTTCTGCCAAATATTTCCTGATGTTTTTCTTTCTTTTACTCTTTTTTTTATTATCACAGATATATTGCCCAAATTGTGGTTCTCGGTTTGGGCACTCGTTGCCCGCCTCGTGATCCCTCGTTGCTCGTCTCTTGTTCACCAGTTCCCCATCACGTGTTCATCGAGGGACCGCTTGAAGGGCATAGCAGGAACTTCTGGAGGAATTTGACAGAACACAAGAAACATAGCTGAAAACAAAATCCCCATTGCCTGATGAGAGGCAATGGGGAAATATGAAAACGCCAAATATAGTTTATTTAATGATAACAGTCTTGCCGAGAGTCAAAGTGAGATCGTCAATGAGAACATCACCACCTGGCCTCTTAGCATTCATGATAACGATGCAATATTTTCCATCTGATGGAATGACCAATTCTTGCTCGACAAGTGTCCATTTTGTGTTTGGGATATCGTTGATGTAGCCTGAATATACGTAGTTTCCAGCTTTACCTTCTGCTGTTATATCAACAAAACCAGACTGTACAGATGCGCCTGTTGCTGTAGCTGCCTTTACATAATACTTAATCTTATAAGTGCCTGCTTTAAGCTCCATTTCCTTGTAGCCAAGGCGCTTGTTGGCTGTTGTAGAACCACCTACCTTTACAGAATACTTTCCGTTATGGGCGTCTGTGCTCTGAGTGAGAGTAGCATTACATGCTGTAGAGGCTGTCTTCCAGTTGTTAGGCTTGCCGTCTACCCAAGTCTCGAAATCACCGTTAGGTGTTGTTGTGTCGCCAGTAGAAGGTGTGTCTGGAGTCTCGCTGCCACCCTCGATGCTGGTCTTGCCATTTACTGAGATGAGTTTGCCGCCCTGATTTGTCTCAGGAGTGTTACCCATGTAGTTGATAAGTTTGGCACAAACTACAACCTCGTCACCAATCTTGAGTTGACCATCGCCTTCTTTCCATTTCTCGCCACCAAAGTAGTAAGTGCGGAATATCAGGAATTTTTGACTGTTTTCATCATCAGCAATATAGAATGTGGCGTTACCGAATTGTGCTGCGAACTGATCCTTAATTTCTTGAATCTTACCCTTGATGTAGTATTCCTTATCTGAAACCTCACCTGATCCTAAAGAAGTAGCCAAGTTGTTAGCAGCTACGCTGTTGAAAGGATCAGCCTCTGTACCAGTACCCTTGGCTTCGCCTGCAGGTGTATCAGGAGTAGTTGTTCCACCTACGCCATTAAGAGATACTATATAGTTGCCAACGAGGAATTCTTTTGTACCTTGGTAGTTATCAACCTTTCCACAGATGACAACTTCATCGCCTGGTTTCAAAGCATCTTCTCCAGAGAACTTTGTACGGTTAGGACCTGCATAGCCATTATATACATAGAACTGATTTGTAGCTGTACCATCTTCTGAAATATAATATTTCAAGCTACCATATTGAGGATCGAAGCTTCCCGGTTTTACAGATACAACCTTACCCTTAACGTATATTTCTGTTTCTGCACTTCCGCCTTCGTCAATATACTTTTCTACTGCAGCAATATTGAATGGGTCTGCAGCTGTACCAGAACCTGTAGGCTGAAGTTCTGGAGTCTCTGGCTTAGTAGGCATGTCGTAAGGAGCAGGAACGTCCTCGCAACTGCTGAAAGTAAAGGCTGCCATAGCCAACACAAACAATGAATATATAATCTTTTTCATATTGTTATTCTATTTAAAAATTTCTAATGGATGAATTACTTGATAGAGATGAGGTAGTTTCCGCTGTCAATTTCTGGAGTGCCATTGTACATAGTCAATGTTCCATAGATGACAACCTTCTTTCCTACGGCAAGGGTGCCCTTTGTCTCTTCTGTCCATTTCTGGTTGTCGAGATTGAAGCCGCGGAATACCTTGATCATCTTGCCGGCAACAGCCTTTCCATCTTCAGAGATAGAATATGTAGCATTACCATACGAGCCTGTATCAACGCTACTTACCTCGCAGATGATTCCGGTAGTATAAACCTTATCCGTTGTATATTTACCAGCATTGATGAGTTTGAGCGCGTTGGTCACAGTGTAAGGTTCTTCCTTGGTTCCACCAGGAACATTCAGCGCTGTCTCAACATCATTGCTTGTACGGATCAGAATCTGCCAAACATTGTTGAAACGGGTGAAAATACCTGTAATGTTGACAGGATCCTTTGGCAAAGCGACATTGGCAAACTTGGCATAAGCTGAAGTGCGAACCAAGAGGTTGGAAGCACTGATAGGTGTTTTGGTTTCTGCATCAGTCAAGTTGCGGTTCACGCAGTTGGTCTTGTCCTTTTCAGTCTCTGGGGCATAAACGGCCTTACCGTCAGCCTGAGAGAACTGTACATTCTCAATGCGCATCAACTTGCCAGAGCAAGACTTCAGATAGTCAGCATCCTTGATCTTGGTCTTGTCGAACACCTCTACCAAACTTTCAGCCTTGGCTGCGTCTGGAGAACCCAAAATCTTGAAATGCTTGTTCCACTCGTAGCGGTCAACCTTACCGATAGACTGTGCACCCGTAGTGCTGTTGGTATAGACACCGCCCAACTCAGCCTGAGAACCGTAACCACCAATGTAGAGGCCCTTCAGATTGATGAGAATCTGCTGACCAACAGGAAGTTCGCCATAGAGCGCACCCTTGTTGATGCAAACCAAGATACCACCCGTTTCATCCTGCAGACAAACCTCGTTGTAAAGGTTGCCACCGAGATCATTACCGGTAATATAACCCTTGATCTGGATGTCCTTGTCTATCTGTTCATATCTCTTATTAGCAATGAGGCTGTTGTAGTCTTCCTTCAGCTGTGCAATTGTGATGACATTCTTCTCCTTGATATTATTGTCACCGACAGGAGCCGCAGGCACCTTAATCGTATTATCAGGATCAGCATAACCATCGCCCATGCAAGATGCAAAAAACATACTGGCAAAAGCCATTGCTATGAATAATATTTTTTTCATATCTTTCCTTTTTATTAGAATCTATAAGAAACCTGGAACATACCATTTGTTCCGAATACGTAATACTTCTTAGGGTTCTTGGAGAACTTGTAAACGCGCTCCTTGCTGCTATCACCATTACCTGAGAAATCGCTTCGGCTCTGCTCATAACCGCCAGATACGATCTTCTGGTTGTTCAGAATGTTGGTAATCATCAAGTTGAAGTTCAAGCTGCCGTGCTTCAAGCGTACGCTCTTACCGATGCTGCCGTCAACCATCCAGCCACCATGACCTTTAGACTGGTCTGTATAACCTGGCATCAGGTTGCCGAAGTTGTCGAATGCGTTGAGGCGAGATAACTCAGACTGGGTGCGGTAGATAGGTGCGTATGACAGGTAGATGCGGTCGTAGTAGTTGGCATTGAGGTCGATGAACCAGCCACCTGCATGATAGCTCAAGCCAAGGCTTCCTACGTTGAGAGGAGTTCCGCTCTCGCGCATACCTTTAATATATGTCATTTCAGTATTCAAGTCGCCTGTGACAGACTCAGAACGTGTAGTCTCAATATTCTTGAGGATTCTGTTGTCGCTCAAAGTACCGATAGCCTTGAAGTTGAGGAAAGATGTGAGTTTGAAGTCGAGACCCAATTCTACACCATAGTATTCCTTCTGCAAGCCAGGAAGACTGAAATATACGAACGAGTTGTCCATATCACTATAGAAGTTCTGCCACTCAGTAACGTGGTCAAGACGGCTATAGTATGCATTCAGGTTGGCGTGCATCCATGAGTTCTGGTATTGGTAAGCGAACTCGCTGCTGAAGATATGCTCATCGTGCAAATCTCTCACAAAGTCATTCTGAATCTCAGGAGATACGAATGCTGTGTTAGCCTTAGGTGGCTGCCACTCGTAGCCAACACCTAATTTGAACGCATGACCGCGACCGGCGTCGAAGCTGATGCTACCCTTGGCACCACCTTCGCCCATTCTGGCGATTCCGCTGTTGCCATAAGAGTTTTCTGCAGCCATACCATTGCGCATATAGCCATGACGGCGCATATTGGTCTGACCCAATTTAGCGCTGAACATAGTCTGGAATCTGCCCAACTCTGCAGTGTAAGATGTCCAGAGCAATCCCTTCATCACTTCAATCTTGTAATCGTAACCGAACTTGTCGCCTTCGTTGACTGGGGCGTTAGGACGGTTTAAGTCATACTGAACTCTTGGATCAGTAGCTGGATACTTTCCGAGAGCGTAATTATTGATGTTGTGGAAGAGAGAGCCGCCAAGCATGTCTTCCAAAGTCTGGTAGCGGCGGTTGCTGTTGCTGGCAAAGATGAAGCCGCTCACCAGTTTGGAGTTCTTGGTTACCTTTGCAGTAAGCGTAGATGACAAGGTGAGGTTCAAGTTGTCATTATGCTTAGCCTGGATGTAGTACATTGTTTCGTTGCCAGCCTTTGCTGCATTTTCGTTAGCATAGTAGAGGCGGTCCCAGTCAATCTGGCGGTTAGCCTTGCTTGCTGTCCAGAAATCGTATGAGTTCTTCCAGCTCTGCCATGTATTAGGGTTGTTGTTGACAGAAGAAAGATTCCAGATGTCATAGTAGCTGCTTGGCATGTTCTTCCAGTAATCTGGCTGTGGGTTCTCTGCATTGTTGTAGTTGAGCTTGGTGCTCTTGTACATAGAGTACTTGGCAAATGCAGAAGTTGTGAGTTTCAATTTATCATTGATGTCCCAGTCCCATGTTGCGATAGCAGAAGGGGAGAAGTCGTTGACAACGCGCGAATTGCGCTTGTGGCCGTTCTGATAACCCCAGTAAGGGTTGTAGTAACGGTCGTTGGCGAGCCAGTAAGCCTCGTCGGTAGAAGCACCCTGTGTAGAGCGCTCGGTAGGGTTGCCCCAGGTAGAGATACTCAGGGAGTGACCATTGTTCCACTTCTTCTGAACACCGATGTAGTAAGATAAAGCATTGTAGAAAGTACCCTCCACATAACCACGGTTGGCCCATCGGTAGGTGAGACCGGCACTGAATGCCCAGCCACGGTCGTTGAAACCGCTGCTGTAAGTGTAGAGACCACGAAGTGTGTAATTTCTGTTGGCAGCAGCAACTGAGGCATACTGACCCACTTGCATGCTTCCGGCACGGAAGTCGTAGTTGTTGCTACCAGCCATGCCTGTCATAGAATAGTTGTTTCCTTCGAAAGGCAAAGCAAAATCTACATTTCTGGAGAAACGGTTCAAGCCACCGATGTTGGAGAAACGGAACTGGCCGCTTTCCATGTCGTTGACAGGTGCTCCATTGATGTAAACCTCGTTATACTTTTGATTGAAGCTACGATAACGGTAACGCATAGGAGAGAAGAGGTATCCTGCCTCTGATGCATAAACGTTAGAGGTAGAGTTGAGAATGGTTACATTCTGAGACATGTCATCATCCTCACCCAACTGTGCTTCGGTGAATGTGAATGCGTTCTCGTCCAGGTTGGATGCAGCCTTTTGCTCAACATTCTGTGCAAAAGCCAGCGGACCATAACAGAGCGCAAGCATTGCTAATTTTACCTTTTGTTGCATAGTTTATAGTTTAATTACTAATAATGTCTGCAAAGTAACAAAATATTTTTTAAAATTAAAAGTTTTTTCGTTTAAATTTTGATTAAGTATGCGGTTTTTTCAAATAAAATGCCGATATTTGCATGCAGATAGCGAGTTTTCGCACATTTACTAACTTAAGATTTTTGATAATCTAAATAAAATAATAAATTTATGAAGAAAAATGTATTGATGTTTGCGGCCTTCTTGATAGTCAGCTTGGCTGCTTTTGCCCAAGGGCAGAAACGATTCAATCTCTATGCAGTAGGTTTTTATAATCAGGAGAATCTCTTCGATACTTGCCATGATGAGGGCAAGAATGATTATGAATATCTTCCTGCCAAGGGATGGAACGGAATGAAATATACCAATAAGTTGCGCAACATGGCCAAGGCGCTTGCCGACATGGGTACGGATAAGTTGCCTAAGGTGGGGTGTGCTTTCATCGGATTGTCAGAGGTGGAAAATCATAAAGTGCTGGACGACTTGATAGAGCAGGCTCCTCTGAAGGCCCGTAATATGAAATATTGTCATATAGAGGGTCCAGACCGTCGTGGCATTGATTGTGCTTTCCTCTACAATCCTTCTCTCTTCTCTGTGAAGAATGTAAAGTTAGTGCCTTATGTTCAGGAAAAGGCAAAGGACAGTGCTTATTATACTCGTGGTTTCCTCACTGTTCGTGGTGAAATGGCTGGTGAGGATGTGGCTGTCATCGTTTGTCACTGGCCAAGCCGTTTCTCTGGTCCGTTCTATCGGGAGTCGGGTGCTCGCCAAACCAAGGCTGTCAAGGACAGTCTGCTTCGCATCAACAAGGATATGAAGGTGTTTGTAATGGGCGATATGAATGATGATCCTACCAATAAGAGTATGCATGAGGTGTTGAGCGCCAAACCTGAGATCAGTCAGGTTGGACCAAACGATATGTACAATCCATGGTATAATATTTTGGCTAAGCAGGGTAAGGGCACCTTATTCTATAATGGCAACTGGAATCTCTTCGATCAGATTGTGATTACGCCAAACCTGCTCAACAAGGATGCTAAGAATAAGGATTTCTCTACATTGAAGTATTTTGCTCATCAGGTTTTCCGCCGCGATTATCTTATCCAGCAGGAAGGTCTGTACAAGGGTGCTCCGCTGCGCACTCAGGCTGGTGGCAGATGGCTCAATGGTTTCAGCGACCACTTGCCTGTAGTCATGTACCTGGTGAAGGAGGTGAAGTGATTTTTAAAGGTAAAAAGGTAAAAAAGTAAAAAGGTAAAAAAATAAAGAAAATGATAGAGAGTCATCCTTTCGAACCTTGGTTGCCCAAGAATGCGCATCTCCTGATGCTCGGTACATTCCCGCCTTCACCCAAGCGCTGGTGCATTCCCTGGTATTATCCTAATTTCCAGAATGATATGTGGCGCATCTTTGGAATTATCTTTTTCGGAGATAAACTTCATTTCGTGGATGTAGAGCATAAGCAATACAGGCTGGAGGCTATCAAGAAATTTCTTGGAGAAAAGGGAGTTGCTCTCTTTGATACGGCGCAGAAAGTGATTCGTACCAAGAATACGGCTTCAGACAAGGATTTGAAAATCGTGGAACAGTCTGATCTGGATGGAATGCTGCGAGCTTTGCCGGAATGTAAAGCGGTGCTGACGGCAGGACAGTTGGCTACCAAGGTGTTTTCAGAACATTATGGTATTACTGAGACTCCTGCCATGGGAGGATACGTGGAGTTTTCTTTCGAGAATCGCACGTTGAGGCTCTATAGAATGCCAAGCAGCAGCCGGGCTTATCCTTTAGCTGTTGAGAAAAAAGCAGAATTCTACAAGAGAATGTTTGATGATATTCTTTGATTTCTGATGAGATCTCTGGGTTTATTCTATATATATAATAATGTACGCGTACAATAAATTAATATTAACGAATCTATGGAAAAAGATAAAATAACGATTATCGGTATTGCAGGAGGAACCGGTTCGGGCAAGACAACTGTGGTCAAGAAAATCGTGGATGCTTTGCCTCCTCATTATGTGGCTGTGGTTCCTCTGGATTCCTATTATAATGATACGACGGGAATGACGGATGAGGAGCGACATGCTATCAACTTCGATCATCCTGATGCTTTCGACTGGAAATTACTCCATAAGCAGTTGGCTGATTTGCGCAATGGAATTGCTATCGAACAGCCTACTTACAGTTATCTGAAATGTAATCGTGAGAAGGAAACAATCCATGTGGAACCGAAGCCGGTTATCATCATCGAGGGAATCATGACTTTGCTCAACAAGAAGCTGCGTGACCTGATGGACCTGAAGGTTTTCGTGGATGCTGACCCTGACGAGCGACTCATCCGCAATATCCAGCGCGATACAATAGACAGAGGTCGTACGGTTTCTATGGTTGTGGACAGATATCTGAAGGTGCTGAAACCTATGCACGAGCAGTTTATCGAACCCACCAAGCGTTATGCAGACATCATCATTCCGCAGGGTGGTGAAAACGAGAAGGGTATCGGAATCCTTTGCAGTTATGTGACAGGATTGGTGGAGAAACTCGACAAATAATCGTTCTCAGGCAAATTGTCTTAGCAATAAAAATCCTCGTTACGAATCGTTGTGTTCGTAGCGAGGATTTTCTTTTTTATCGCAATCGTTTTCTGTTTGCGAGGATTTCTTAGTTGCGATGAATGACGGTGCCGTTTGCCTGATGGGTGGCCAGCACAAGTACTTCAGCTATCTGGACGTGTTCTGGAGCACTGGCTGCATAGAAAGCCACATCTGCCACATCATCACCATTGAGCGGTACGATTCCGTCGTAAACTCTGTCGGCACGCTCATTGTCGCCATGGAAGCGGATGTTGGAGAAATTGGTTTCCACCAATCCTGGTTTTACATTGGTGACGCGCACTTTGGTGTGAGCCACGTCGATACGGAGTCCGTCTGTAATTGCCTTGACGGCAGCCTTGGTGGCACAATAAACATTGCCTCCTGCGTAAGCAGCATCACCGGCAACACTTCCGATATTGATAATGTGTCCATGATTTCTGCTGACCATTCCTGGCACGATGAGGCGGGTCATGGTGAGAAGTCCCTTGATATTGGTGTCTATCATCTGATCCCAATCCTCAAAGTCTCCCTCGTATTCTGGTTCCAGTCCACGAGCCAGACCAGCATTATTGATGAGTACGTCGATATTCTTCATGTGTGAAGGAATATAATCAACGGCTTTCTGGGCAGCTTCACGGTTGCGAACGTCAAAAGCCAATGCAAGGACCATAATGCCGTAAGCATTTTCGAGTTCTTTCTTGATGATTTCCAACTTGCCTGTGTTTCTTCCTGTAAGAATCAGGTCGTATCCGCCTTGGGCAAATCGGCGTGCACATGCTTCACCGATACCGCTGGTAGCTCCTGTAATCAAAGCGATTTTGTTTGCCATAAGAGAGGGTTTTATAAATGTTAAATGTGAAATGTTAAGTGTGAATATAGAATCTTCTTCATATAGGATATAGGGTATTCTATAGTTTGGATTCTTCTATATATATAATAAGGTGGGGAATAGAAGCAGATTATAAGATCAGAACTCTTACCTCTGCGTTTCCCATCTTTTCTATCTCGTTCATAGGGCGCTTGAAATAAACGCTCTGAATAGCCTTGTTGATAATGCCGTGTCCTACGGCAAGAATAGTTTTGTCGGGATAGGTCACCTTGAGCCAGGTGAGGAAATTCTGTGCGCGTGATTTCATCTTTTCGATAGATTCGATGTTGTCTGGCCAGTCTTTCGGATCTTTGGGAAGACTTGGGATGAACTTACCTGTGAAATCGCCCCAGTCGCGCTCCCGTATCAGTGGGGTTGTAATCATGGCTTGTTTCATGGATTTCTCGTCCTGAAAATGAGGTAGGGCGATTATCTCACAAGTCTGGATGCTGCGGTAGAGATCGCTGGATATGAATACATCGATGTGGTCATTGGCCATCTTGCGAGCTACTTCCTCAGCTTGGGCAATGCCGGTGGCGTTTAACTTGCCTGGTGTTTGTCCTTGCATAATCTGGGCTGCATTATCTACAGTCTCACCATGTCTAACTAAATACAATTTTGTCATAATATCCTTAATTTGCCAACAAAATTACAAAAAAAGTTGGATTTATCAAAGATAGTTTGTATTTTTGTAGAAGTTTTTTTAATAGTTTGTCGAATATTAATCTAAAAAGAAATATGAAAGTAATACATAGTTCATTTTTCCGTGCAATCTGTGCGATTATCGTAGGTGCACTTCTCATTCAGTATCGTGAACAGACGGTTACTTGGATTACCATAGCCATCGGTGTGTTGTTTTTCCTCTCGGGAGTCATTTCCATCGTTACCTATTTCAGTGCCAAGAGAAATTCGGGTAAAGTAGGTGTTGTTTATGATGCTAATGGAAAGCAGCTCACGGGGTTGACTCCTCATTTTCCTATTGTGGGAATAGGCAGTCTCTGTCTGGGTTTGATTTTGGCTCTGATGCCTAATACGTTCATCAACAGTCTGATGTTCATTCTTTCTGTCATTCTGATTATGGGCGCATTGACGCAGTTTATGAATCTTGCTACGGCTCGCAAGTTGGGACGTGTGGGAATTGTTTATTGGATTTTTCCTTCCATCATTCTCCTGATTGGTTTGCTTGCTGTCATCAAACCTTCAGCCATAGCCTCGGCACCGCTCTTCATCATCGGCTGGACCATGCTTATCTATGGTGTTGTGGAATGTATCAATGCATTCAAGATAACTAATAATAAGCGGAAGTGGACGAAGGCTGAAGAAATCAGTTCATCAACTCCTTCTTCTTCGAATGATGTTTCCTATATTGAGGAAATCAAGGAGGAAGAAGAGAAGAAAGAGTGATAGTATCGGTATGACAAAAGTGATGCAATCATTATGAAAAAGAATGATAGTCTTGGTATGAGAATAATAAAAGAATCCCCAATAGTTTTACGGAATGGAAAACTATTGGGGATTTTCTATATACTTTTGTTAAGCAAGGCTTCTTGCTTACTATCTGATGGCTTTTATAATTGGAACTTATAGCCCAAGGTAAACTGAAAGACGGAGTGTCTGTCGTCTGATCTCATCTTGATGCCTTCGTTCTCAATGTAACCGTCAGCGACCTTTGTGACACCGAGATTGTAGCGAGCATCAATGACGAGTCCATTATATTCGTACGACAAACCGATAGGGATGGAGAAGTCAACGGTGTTGATTTTGTAGTTGGTGTCAGCTTGCTTGAAAGCCTCGTCTATGTCAACGCTGATACCGCCAACGCTAACTTTCTTATTGATACAGAAACCTGGTTGGATGCCGGCTTTCAGTGCCAAACCTTTGACAACATAGACGTTGGCGAGGATAGGGATGTTGATGTAGTCGAGTTTGAGGGTTCCGTTGTATTCGTCAAAATCGCTCTTAGCACCTTGCATAGAGTACATCAAAGCTCCAGTGATAGCGAACTTTTTGGTGGCTTGGTAACCGAGTTCAGCTCCACCTGTGAAACCGATTCTTGAAGTGGCGTTGTCCTCGTCGGTGAGGCAGGCGATATTCAAACCTACCTTAGGTTGTAATGTGACAGAACCAACGGCACTTTGAGCAAATGTACCGAGTGAAAACACTGCCATAGCGGCTGAAAGAAATAGCTTTTTCATAAAACTGCTGTTTAGTGTGAATAATATTATAAAAAGAACCCATAGGTACTCTTGCAAGAACCTATGGGTTTATGCTTTTTGTTAGATTTTTAGAGCTTGAACTTGTAACCAAGTGTCAACTGGAATACAGAGTTCTTTGCATCAGTATCGTCAGCAATCTTTGTGCAACCGATATTGTAACGAGCGTCCAATACGAAGCCTTCATATTCGTAAGAAATGCCTACAGGAATAGCAAAGTCGAAAGACTTAATCTTTGCGCCACCCTCTGCAAATTTGTCGTAGTCAACAGATGATCCATCGTATTTAACCTTATTACTTACGTTAAATGCAGGCTGAATACCTGCTTTGAGAGCAAGACCTTTGACAACGTAGATGTTTGCCAAAATTGGAATGTTCAAGTAATCAAGATTGAAATTAACATCTTTGTTGAGTAATTGTTCGCTGAGCTTTGCGCCTTGCATAGAATACAGAAGACCACCACTGATACCTACTAATGGAGATACGTGATATTCTGCTTCAATACCGCCTACGAATCCTGCCTTGTAATCAAAACCGTCACCAGTTAAAGAAGTACAGTTCAAACCAACTTTTGGCTGGAGAGTGAAATCACCTGCTGAATACTGTGCGAAAGCACCTACTGAAGACAGCACGAGAACTGCCATTGCAATAATCTTTTTCATAATCTCTAATCTAAATTTAGTTAATACTATTTATTGAATTTACTTTTTACTTTATATATTAGAATTCTACTATATTTGCTAATAGAGGTAGACGGGGGAGCATTTTGCTGACCGATTGCTTCTGCAGACGGGGGAGCATGTTGCTGACCAGTTGTTTTGCAGATGGGGGCGCGTGTTTGCACTCTGTTCATTTCTGTTAGAGGAGCATATTTGCAGTCCGTTTGTTTCTGTTAGCGAGGACAAAGGTATAGTAAAAAATAATAGGATGCAAACTTTTTGATGAGTTTTTTACGTTTTAGGGTAAAATATTTCCTCTTTCTTCCTATTTTGAATACTATGGCGTATATATTTGGAATATAGATACGAAAAATCTCCCACAACTTGAAGAAAGTCAAAGTTGTGGGAGATTTAAATATTAGGAAGAATATCCTACAGTTTGAATTTATAACCGAAAGTCAGAGAGAATACCTCGTGCTTGGACTTGTCGCTATAGTCTCTGTTGTCGTCGCAGAAAACGCAACTTTTATTCTTCTTCCTCCCAGTCTTCGTCTTCAAATCCGAACATGGCTGGGTCCACGAAAGCATCCAGCGCCCGTCGTTCCTTCTTAGTAGGACGACCTGTACCTCTGGCTCTGTCCACGAAACCGCTGATGCGGCTCATTTCCAGTAGTTCATACTGCTTAGGGTCGGTTACATTCTTATAGACAGCGAAGAGCATTTTTGCGCCAACTCGTTGCTCAATGCAGTCGAGCACTTCAAAAGAGTAGGTGATAGGCGCCTTTTTCACGCTGACCACATCTCCTCTCTTGATCATGTAGGATGGTTTTCTGTTTACGCCGCCCACGGTGACGCGCCCATTCTTGCAGGCATCAGCCGCAATGCTGCGTGTCTTGTAGATTCTGGCCGCCCAGAGCCATTTGTCTATTCTTGCTGTTTCTTTCATTTCTTATTTTTTTCCTAACTTGTTGTATTGATTCATTGTAATGTCAATACCTTGTAGGACGAAGCTTTTGATGATGTCCACACCGAGGTCGATGGCAGGTTGCAGTTCCTTCATGTCTTCCTCTGTGTATTTTCCGAGCACCCAGTCCACCTGTCCTCCGCGTGGATATTCGTTTCCGATGCCCATGCGCAGTCGGGCGTAGTTCTGTCCGATAAGCTGCTGGATGTGTCCCAGTCCGTTGTGTCCGCCGTTGCTTCCGTTGGCTTTCAGTCTGAAAGCGCCGAGCGGCAGAGCCAGTTCATCGCTGATGACGAGCAGCCTCTTCTGATCTATCTTCTCCTGATTGAGCCAGTATCTTACGGCGTTGCCGCTGAGGTTCATGAAGGTGGTAGGTTTCAGAAGGAACACCTTACGTCCCTTGATGGAAGTTTCGGCCACGAATCCGTAACGCTTATCCTCAAAATGAATATTGGACGCTTTAGCAAAAGCGTCCAATACCATAAATCCTGTGTTGTGCCTGGTGCCGGCGTATTCATCGCCAGGGTTACCAAGCCCACAAATCAAATATTTATCCAATGTTTGATAATGCTTTACTCAGGTTCGTAAAATCTTTGATGACTATCGATTAAGCCTCCTCCTCAGCAGCAGCCTGTGCAGCGAGCTGAGCGTTACGTGTCATCTTGATAGAGCAAACTACAACAGCCTTGCTTGTAGCCAACTCGAGACCCTCGAATGAGAGGTCACCTACCTTGATGCTCTTACCAATCTTCAACTCTGTAACGTCGATATCGAGGTGCTCAGGAATAACCTGGTAAGGAGCTGTAACGTTGATCTTACGGATAGAGAGGTTCATACGACCACCATCACGTACACCCTGTGCAAGACCTACCAACTTAACTGGGATACCGATAGTGATAGGCTTCTGGTCGTTCACCTCGTAGAAGTCAACGTGCAGAGGAGCATCTGTTGTTGGGTGGAACTGGATCTCCTTCATGATAGCTGTGTGGCTCTCACCGTCGATGATGAGGTTGATTACATATACATGAGGAGTGTAGATGATCTTACGCAACTCAGTGAATGGAACTGCGAATGACATAGCCTCAGGAGCACCGTTTGCATCCTTCTTCTCACCATAAAGGTTACATGGGATGAAACCTTCCTTACGCAATGACTTAGAAGCTTTCTTGCCAAGGTCTGTACGCTTCTGACCTGTTACATTAATCTCTTTCATTTGTGTTACTCTAAATTAAGTATTAATAATTTGTGCCTTAACTCGCCATCACACGGATAAGCTTTGCAAAAGCGGGTGCAAAATTACAACAAATATTTGAAATAAGCAAATTTATGAAGAAAAAAATGCTAAAAAGTAATTCTTTGGGGACTCAGAATGGGGTAAACGGGCTTTCTATCCTTAAAAAAGTAGAAAATATCCACTGGTTTCTTGCATGTTCCATATAAAATATGTATTTTTGCCGTGTCAAATAACGACAGTAATATAAACCTTTAAATTATTAGAGAATGATTAATAGGGATTTAATTAGAAGAAAGATTGTACAGTTAACCTATGCGTACTATCAAAACGGCAATCACAACATGGATAATGCTGAGAAGGAATTGTTGTTTAGTCTTTCTAAAGCGTACGACTTGTATAACTACATGTTGCAACTCATTGTGGCTGTCACTAAAGAGGCTCGCAAGCGTTACGACGTGGAGTTGGCTCGTGCTCAGCGTGAAGGGGCAGAGGCTCCATCGCAGAAATTTGCGTTCAATCGTTTTGCTGTTCAGTTGGAAGAAAACAAAATGTTGGGTGATTGGATTGATGCGAAACATTCTTCATGGGATGATGACATTGAATTCGTGCGCAAGCTCTACACTAACATTACAGCCAGCGAGGCTTTTCAGGAGTACATGGCTTCAGAGGAAGACAACTATGAGGCAGACCGTGAGGCTTGGCGTAAGTTCTACAAGAATTTTGTGATGAACAATGATGAGCTGGATGCTCTTCTGGAGGAAAAGAGCCTCTATTGGAATGATGACAAAGAAGTGGTTGACACATTCGTGCTCAAGACCATCAAGCGTTTCGAGCAGGAGAATAAGGCCGACCAGGAACTTCTTCCTGAATATAAAGATTTAGAGGACCGTGACTTTGCCCGCAAGCTGTTCCGCTCTACTATCCTCAATTGCGACCAGTATCAGCGCTATATGAGTGATGCTTCCCGCAACTGGGATTTCTCCCGTCTGGCTTACATGGATGTGGTTATTATGCAGATTGCCATTGCAGAGATGGTCAATTTCCCAAATATTCCTGCTTCCGTCACCATCAATGAGTATGTTGACTTGGCCAAGGTGTATAGTACTCCTCGAAGCGGTGGATATGTGAACGGAATGCTCGACAATATCGGCAGATTCCTCATCGACCGTGGTATCATTGCCAAGGAATTGCCTCCTCGCAAGGAACATCACAGAAGATAAAGTTCCGTAATGAAAACAGACTGAGGTCGATAGACTGAAGTTGAAAACAGAATATTAATAACATTTTAAATAATAGCAACTATGAATTTATTATTGGTAGCACAAGGTGGTGGTGGTAATATAAGCTTCCTCGTTATGATGGTAGCAATTTTTGTTATCATGTGGTTTTTCATGATTCGTCCTCAGCAGAAGAAGCAGAAGGAAATCCGCAAATTCCAGAACTCTCTGCAGGAAGGTTCTAAGGTTGTTACTGGCGGTGGTGTTTATGGCACCGTTAAGCGTATCAACTTGGAGCAGAATACTGTAGATGTTGAGATTGCTCGTGGCGTAGTAATCACTGTAGCTAAGGGCTACGTGTTCGCTGATGCTACTGCTCAGACTCCAAATGCATAATATAGGAAAAATATGGCAAGTGATTAGAAACTTTTTGTTCAGTGCGCTGAACAAGGAGTTTCTGATTTTTTTGTTCTTTCTCTTTCTCAGCGGCGCTTTCTGGCTGATGATGGTGCTCAATGAGACTTATGAGGAAGAATTAGAGGTGCCTGTGCGCCTTGTCAATGTGCCTCGTAATGCCGTTGTGACCGACGAACCTGCTGATACTGTGCGGGTTATGGTGAGGGATAAGGGTTTTACATTGGTTACCTACAAATATGGCAAATGGTTTAAGCCGCTCTCGTTCAAGTTTGCTACTTATGCAGATGAGGATCAGGGGCACGGCGTGATTCCGAATGCCGACATGGTGAAGCAGGTGCAGAGCCAGCTCTATGGCTCCAGCAAACTTCTGTCAGTAAAGCCTGAAAAGCTGGATTTCTATTTCACATACGGTGCTTCCAAGCAGGTCCCTGTCAAGTTCAGGGGAAAGATTACGACGAGCAAGACTTATTATCTGGCTCATACAGAATTCCTGCCGGGCACGGTGACGGTTTATGCCAACAAGAAGCGGCTCGACCAGTTGCGCTATGTGGAGATAGAACCATTCAACTATCGCAACTTGCAGGATACGATCCACAAGACGGTGCACTTACAGAAGATTGTGGGCGTCAAGATTGTTCCGAATGCGGTGCGCCTTTCCGTTTATCCTGATGTCCTGACCGAAGAGACAATCGATGTTCCGATTACGGCCATCAATATGCCTCTGGGCATGGTGCTCCGCACATTCCCGTCTCGTGTCACCGTCAGATTTACGATAGGTGCCAGCCTGTTCAGAACTGTCAGTGCCGACCAGTTCAAGGTGGTTGTCGATTACAACGATCTGTCTTCCAATCCGGCTGATAAGTGTACGCTCCAGCTGCGCAGTGTGCCACGAACCGTGAGCAAGGCAAGGCTTGATGTGGAGAAGGTGGATTATCTGCTTGAACAGCAATAGGGAATAGGAGGATCTATAAAAGTAGAATCTGATGAAAATAGCTATTACAGGAGGAATCGGAAGCGGCAAGAGCTTTGTTTGCAGAGAACTTGCCAAGCGTGGAATCGAGGTTTACGACTGCGATGCTGCGGCCAAAAGGCTGATGCGTAGCGATGAGCAGTTGCAGGCTGCACTAAAGCTGCTTGTGGGCAATGAGGTCTATGCGGACGGAGTGCTTCAGAAACCAGTTCTGGCTCAGTTTCTTTTGGCGAGTGAGACCAACAAACTGGCAGTCAATGATGTGGTTCATCCTGCTGTGGCTCGCGATTTCGAACAGAGCGGAAAGAACTGGCTGGAAAGCGCCATTCTCTTTGACAGTGGTTTTGTTCATCGCACCCGTTTCGACTATGTGGTCTGCGTGACGGCTCCACAGGAAGTCCGTCTGCAGCGGATTATGCAGCGCGATCAGATTTCCCGCCAGAAAGCAGAGGAATGGATAAATGCCCAGTTGCCTCAGGCTGATGTCGTTTTGCAGAGTGATTTTGAAATCAGAAATGATGGAAAGGAAGATTTGAATCTGCAGATTGACAGACTCCTGAATCAGGTGAAATAGGACTTCTGCTGAGAAGCGATAGGAGTTTTCCTTCTTCGAATGGGAAAGGGAGATTTCTTTCTTCGAATGAAAGAGGGGAGAATTTCTTCTTTGAAAAATAAAAGGAAAAAGTAAACAAAGAAATAATAAATAAGAAATAAAAAGAACAATGGAAACAATTCTTTCAATTGCAGGTAAGCCAGGCCTTTATAAACTGGTATCTCGTGGAAACAGAAACCTCATCGTGGAGACTATTGATGAGACTCACAGACGTATTCCAGCTTTCGCTACAGACCGTGTAACAAGTCTTGGCGACATCGCTATGTACACAGATGCTGATGAAATCGCCCTCTGGGAGGTTTTGGAGAGTGTAGGCAAGAAGGAGAACAGTCAGGTAAGCAGCCTCAACTATAAGAAGTGCTCTGCTCAGGAACTTCACGACTATTTCGCAGAGGTTTTGCCTAACTACGACCGTGACCGTGTACACGATAGCGACATCAAGAAGTTGCTCCAGTGGTACAATATCCTCGTGAAGAACGGCATTACTGATTTCAAGGCAACTTTGGCTCCAACAGATGGCGACAATGTAGATGATCGTCAGGAGGAAGCAGCTGCTGAGTAATCCCTATACATTATTATATATAAGAGGGTGTGTTATAAGTCACATTCAGTGCGCCCGAAAAATGTCCCACAGATATTACAGATGTTCACAGATTTATTTTTTTGTTTCAAAAAATCTGTGTAAATCTGTGAAATCTGTGGGACTATGTATTTTAGAAATTTCAAAAATCCTACATTTCTATGCTAAAATTTGGAGAATTCAGGAAAAAATCGTAATTTTGCAGCCGCTTTTGCATGGTGAACAGATTTCCACCTTGTCAGGAGCAAAATCTGAGTGCTTGGTAAACCTCGTAAAAAACAAGAAAAATGGAAAAGAAAACAACTCAAGTGAGTGTGCTGTTTATGCTTTTCAGCATCCTCTTTTGCGTTTGTCTGATTGCGGCAAACGTGCTCGAAACAAAGCAAATTGCCTTCGGGCCAGTATCTCTGACCGGTGGACTCATTGTATTCCCAGTGAGCTACATTATCAATGATGTCGTTTGTGAAGTGTGGGGTTATCAGAAAGCCCGCCTGCTGATATGGACAGGTTTTGCCATGAATTTCTTCTTCGTGGCTCTCGGCGCCATCTGTGATGTGATTCCTGCAGCACCTTATTGGACCAATGATGCTGGTTTCCACGCCATTTTCGGTCTGGCTCCACGCATCGCTGCCGCTTCCTTCGTAGCCTTCATCGTAGGTTCATTTGCCAATGCCTATGTGATGAGTGTGATGAAGATTCGTGATGGTGGCAAGCATTTCTCAGCCCGTGCAATTCTCAGTACCGTGGCAGGAGAGAGTTGCGACAGTATCATCTTCTTCCCATTGGCATTGGGAGGCGTAGTTCCTGCTTCCGAGTTGCCTTGGCTCATGCTCTGGCAGGTTATTCTCAAGACTGTATATGAAATCATCGTGTTGCCTGTAACCATCCGTGTGGTCAAGGCCATCAAGAAGCATGAGGGTGAGGATGTTTATGACAACAACATCTCTTATAATGTCTTCAAGATATTCAGTCTCAACTAATTACGTAATTCACAAATAAAAATTTACCAAGACAGTGGATAGAAAACAAGATGGTTTGCAGGCTCTCGGAGCCAAAACCGAATATAGAATGGATTATGCACCTGAGGTGCTGGAGACCTTTGTCAACAAGCATCCGGGCAATGATTACTGGGTACGTTTCAACTGCCCTGAGTTTACATCGCTTTGTCCGATTACCGGTCAGCCCGACTTTGCGGAGATTCGCATCAGTTATATTCCTGATGTGAAGATGGTGGAAAGCAAGAGTTTGAAGCTCTATCTTTTCAGTTTCCGCAATCATGGTGATTTCCATGAGGACTGCGTGAACATCATCATGAAGGATCTCATCCGTCTGATGGATCCTAAGTACATTGAGGTGACTGGTATTTTCACTCCTCGTGGCGGTATCAGCATCTGGCCTTATACCAATTACGGCAAGCCTGGTACTAAGTACGAGAAGCTGGCAGAGCAGCGTTTCGCTACGCATGAATAAGTAAAATGATGATTATTGAAAAGAAGAGCTACATCTTCGGTAGAAATGCTGGAGAATGTAGCTTTTTGGGTTTATATAGCATGGAAAATCCGCTCGGCATCGGTTACCTGATCATCCAGTTCATGTAGAATGATGAAAGAAATGATAATAAAATCACTGAATCTCCGCCTCTTCCTCGCCTATACCGGCCGCAAGTATGATTACAGTAAGGCTTCCGGGCTCACCGATTATAATACAGACCGTATTGAAATCGGAATGCTTTACAGGCTGAAAGCTTATTAAAAGAGGAGGGAAAAAGGAATCCTCTTGGTTTTTATTGAGGGGACTTTTCCTTTGATAGAGAAGGAGTCTTTCCTTTTCTTAGATAGAGAAGGAACTTTTCTTTCTTCTTATAATATATGGAGAAGAACTCTTTTGAAAGAGGAAAAACTAAGATTTCAGTTCCCCTTATTTCCTGCGAGGATAAAAACAAAGAGGAAAAGTCCTTGTTTGAAGTAGGGGAAATTGAAAAAAATCACAAAAAAACAAACCAAGTTTGCTTTTTACAAATAATGGTTCGTTTTTTATAAATAACTTCAGCAAAAATCATCGTATCTTTGTAGAAGAAAAGCTGCACTCGGCAATTTGAAAGCAAGCTTTCATTGCGCTCGTTTGCATTTTCTTTGCAAAAGAAACAATAACTAATAGAATAAATACTAACTTAAACGACATAACATTATGGCTGACGAAAAGAAATTCAGAGTAGAGTCTGACCTTTTAGGTGAACTCAAAGTTCCTGCTGACGCACTTTACGGTGTACAAACTCAGCGCGGTATTAACAATTATCATATCTCTCGCAAAACGATGTGTGATTATCCTGATTTCATCATCGCTATTGCATACGTGAAGCTGGCAGCTGCCCAGACCAATCATTCTCTCGGAGTTATCAATGATGAGATTTCCGGAGCAATGGCTGAGGCTTGCCGCGAAATCATAGACGGCAAGTGGCACGAGAATTTCCCTATCGACATGGTACAGGGTGGTGCTGGAACTTCTGTCAATATGAATGCTAATGAGGTGATCGCCAACCGTGCCCTCGAAATCTTGGGACGTGAGAAGGGTGACTATCTGTATGTTTCTCCTAACGACCATTGCAACTGCGGACAGAGTACAAATGATGTTTATCCTACATCCATCCGCCTCGCCCTCATCCGCATGAATGCTCATCTCGTGGGCGCTCTTACCGGACTTATCAGTGCTTTCCGCTACAAGGCTGAGGAGTATTCCGACGCCATCAAGATGGGGCGTACACAGTTGCAGGATGCAGTTCCGATGACTATCGGACAGGAGTTTAACGCATACGCCAACAACCTGGAGGAGGAAATCCTCAATCTGGAGCGCAATGTGAAGCTTCTCCACGAAATCAATATGGGCGGTACTGCCATCGGTACAGGTCTGAACGCTGTTCCGGGCTTCGCTAAACTCTGTGCTGCCAACCTCAGTAAGTTGACCGGTGAGAACTTCGTATCTGCCAGCGACTTGGTGGAGGCTACACCAGATACAGGTGCTTACGTAAGCTATTCTTCAGCTTTGAAGCGCTTGGCAGTGAAACTTTCCAAGATCTGTAACGACCTCCGTCTGATGGCTTCAGGTCCACGCTGCGGTCTGAACGAGATCAACCTTCCTCCTAAGGCTCCTGGTTCATCCATCATGCCGGGCAAGGTAAATCCAGTTATCCCAGAGGTGACCAATCAGGTTTGCTTCAAGGTAATCGGCAACGATACAACTATCAGTTTTGCAGCCGAGGCAGGTCAGTTGGAATTGAACGTGATGGAACCTATCATCACAGAGAGCCTCTTCGAGAGCCTTACCTGGATGAAGAATGCCATCGAAACCCTTACAGAAGAATGTGTATTGGGCATTACTGTCAACAAGGAGCGCTGCTATGAGATGGTAAAGAACAGTATCGGCATCGTGACTGCCCTCAATCCGATTATCGGTTATAAGGCCAGCACCAAGGTAGCCAAGGAAGCTCATGCCACAGGCCGCTCAGTCTATGACATCGTGATAGAGCAGGGACTGATGAGCAAGGAGGAGCTCGACAAGGCACTCGACCCTAAGGAAATGCTTCATTCTCATAAGTTCACCTTGAAATAAATGTGGGATATGAAGAGTTGAAAAACAAAACTATCCATAACTAATTGAATCCAAGTATATACATACTTTTAAAGAAGCCTGCAGGCGAATCCATCTATCTCTCTCGGATTCCGCTTGCAGGCTTTGATTTTTTATTTTGTTTTCCAGAAATTTTCTCTTTTCTTTTAGGGAAACTTTCTCTTTTTTGTGGGAGAACCCTTCTCCTTTTCTTTTGGAGACCTTTCCGGAGATTTTTCTTTTATTTTTTTCTTATTTCTTTCCCCTATACGCCAGTGGCGTCATTCCCGACCGTTGCTTGAAGAAATTGGTCAGGGCGCTCTGGTCGCTGAAGTTCAGATAGTCGGCTATTTCCCCCATTGTCATGTCCGACTGGGTGAGCAGGTTGCATATTTCCTTGTAAACCAGAGACGTAACGTGCTCATTCACCGTAGAACCGCTGATTTCCCTTACCAGTCTTGAGAGATAGGCAGCAGAAACATTCTGCTTGTCGGCATAGAATCTGATCTGTCGCTCCTTGCGGAAGAAGCGGTAGAGGTGGTGTAGGAAAATTTCATACACTTCCTTCTTGTGCCCCAAGTCGTTGGAAACGGAACATTGCTCGTAGGGCAGTTCCTCAATGATGAGTTTGAGCACGTTGAACATACTCTTGATCATCTCAATCTTGTTGATGTGCTGGTGCCTTACAATGTCTCTCACGAAGTGGAAAATATCTGCGATGCTTTTCATCTTTTCAGGTGAAGGCTGGTATCGGGTAGGCTGGTCGGTGAAATGCTCGTCCACCAGAATACATTCCGCCTCAAAGTCGGGCGAAACCTCCTTCAATGCTACGATTTCCTTAGGCGAAGCAATGAGAAATTCGCCCGTTTTCACTTCCTGGGTTTCGTCCTTATTGCTGTTGAAATGCAGCAGGCATTTGCCCTGTTTCAGTAACAGCAGTTTGGTGAAGAGCGTACGTTCCTTCACCATTTCCGCCAGTTCTTCCGAGCTTACACAGTTGTTTTCCCCGCCGTTGATGGCGAAGTGGGCAGCGTAGGCGCCATAAATGTCTGTCAGATGATATTTGGCAGCAAATTCTTCCAGGTTATAGACTATCTGTTGTTTCATGTTTACTTATACTCCTTATAGAATAAGTTATTTTCTGGGGGCCGGTTTCCCCGATGAGAATCCCCAGTTACCCTTGGGTTTCCCCGATGAGAATCCCCGGTTTCCCTTTTGGGGGGATGATTCTATGAGGGCAAAAGTACAAAATATCCATCAGGCATCAAAATTTTTTTCTAAAAAAATGTTTTCCATTTTCTTCAGCTCCTTTTCAAACCGGTGTTTGTAGAGAAAACCGGCAATCGTGAGGCCGAACGGGAAGGCGATCCAGATGCCCAAAATACCGATGCCGCAAGGAAAACCGAGCGTATAACCCAACGGCAGACAGATGATGAAGTAGGCAATGAAAGCATAGGTCACCATCGGTTTCACGCAGGCAATACCCCTCAGTGCATTGGCAAAGGTATATTGCAGACCGTCGCCAAACTGGTAGATTATCATCATGATGATCAGCAGGGCCACGTACTGCTGCACCTCCACATTATCATTGAACCATCCGCCTATCTGATGTCTGAGCAGCAGCACCGGAATGCCCATGCAGAGGGAGAACAGCAGGTTGAGTCTCCAGCCGTCGTAGGCATTTCTTCTGACTGCAGCAAAGTCGTTCTGTCCCACGAAATGGCTCACTCGGATGGCCAGCGCTGCAGCCATACCAGAGAGTACGAGGTAGAACAGTTGGGAGATAGTTATCATCACCTGATGGGCAGCTAATGGAATCGTTCCGAGCCATCCCACCATCACGCAGCTCAGCGTAAAGGCGCCCGATTCCAGCGCCAGTTGCAGCGCCACAGGCCATCCCAGGCGGTTCATCTCCCGGAAGTCAGCCCCGTTGATGCGGCTTGCTATGATATTGTTGCGATATTCCCTGTATTCCTTCGTGCCGGCGATGATGCCCACCATAGCCACAGCCATGAGCACACGACTTGCCAAGGTAGAGATTCCGGCACCTAATAATCCCATTTCCGGACAAGGTCCCACACCATAGATGAGCACCCAGTTGCCGAAGATATTGACGATGTTTCCCATGATCATCACCCACATCGCCACCTTGGTATTTCCGATTCCGTCGAGAAACTGCTTCAGCGTATTGAAAACGCCCACGAAGAGCACCGAAATGAGGTTGACGATGAAGTAGGGGCGTATGAGCGCGAGTAATTCCTCGGGCTGACCGATGCGATGGAGATTGAAGTAGAGGACCACCAGGGCGAGCGAGAAGATTACGCCCACCACCATGTTGGCGAAGAAGGAGTTTCTCACTTTCTGTCCTATTTCGTCCGTTTTCTCCATGCCGTAGAGTCTTCCGATGATAGGGGTGAGACCATAGGAGAATCCCATGTAGGAAACGAGGATGAAGGTGATGATATTGTTGACGAGACCTGCTGCCGCCAGTTCCTCCGTGCTGTGATGTCCGATCATGAGCGTGTCGGCGAATCCCAGAATGATGGTTCCCAACTGTCCGATGATGATAGGAACCCCGATGCATAGGAGTTCCCTATAGTAATGTCTTTTATGTTCCGTGATGGAAGTATTATTGCCCATAGTTAGAAAATTAAACCTAATTGTTTGTAAAAAGCAAAGATGCTGCTTCAGAAAAGTCGTGCAAAGTTACTGCTTTTTTCTGATATAAGCAAGAAATAGGCGTGAAATAAAGGATAAAGTGATAGGAAAACCTTAATGACCCTTAATGACACCCACTCTTCATGACACCAGAGGAGTGGAAATAAAGGCGTTAAAGAAGAAAAACATAGGTCAAAAGTTTGGTGATTTCATGGAAAATGCTTAATTTTGTCCCATATAACAAGGAAAAGCTTAGCAAGAATGAAATATCCGATAGGAATGCAGTCTTTCGACCAAATCATCAATGGTGGTTTCGTCTATGTCGATAAAACGGACTTGGTGTATAAGTTGGCACAAGGTCACGTCTGTTTTCTGGGTCGTCCAAGACGATTTGGAAAGAGCCTTCTTGTCTCTACGTTGGAGAATTATTTCCTTGGTAGGAAAGAACTTTTCAAGGGCTTGGCTATGGAATCCTTGGAGACGGAATGGAAGCAATATCCAGTGTTTCATATAGATTTCAGTGTAGGAAACTATGCTAATGATGGGGCGTTAGAGGAGGCATTGAATGCTATCCTCTCGGATTGGGAAAATCGATATGGAATCCAGTCTGTCAATAAAGACCTCGGCTTGCGTTTCCAGCGAATACTTCGTGCTGCCCATGAGAAGACGGGGCTGGGATGCGTTGTGCTGATAGATGAATACGACAAGCCTATCTTGGATGTTCTCGATCTGGACTATCAGGTGGAACATTTGGGGAAAATGATAACGTTGGAGGAAAAGCATCGCAACATCATGAAGTCTTTCTACACGACCTTCAAGGGAGCAGACGCAGATCTTCGATTTGTTTTCCTGACGGGTGTAACGAAATTCTCTCAGATTAGCATGTTCAGCGGGTTCAATCAGCCTGATGACATCAGCTTAAATCGTAATTATGAGACCATCTGTGGTATTACCAAAGAAGAACTGACAAAATATTTCTCTGAGCCAATCAAGGAGTTTGCCGAGAACGAAGACTGTAGTTACGAGGAAATGCTGGATATTCTCAAACGGAAATATGACGGTTATCATTTCGGAAAGCGCCTTGTTGATATTTTCAATCCTTTCAGCATCCTGAATGCTTTCAATCAGATGGACATGGGGAGTTTCTGGTTTAAGAGTGGTACGCCTACTTATCTGGTGCGCTTGCTTTCTCATTTCAATCAGAACCTGAATGAGATGATAGGAAAGTATTATGCAGCCAGCCAGTTTGATGATTATAAGGCTAATGTGGAAATGCCTTTGCCGATGATTTACCAGAGTGGTTACCTTACCATCAAGGATTACGACAAGTTCACGCATTCTTATCTCCTGGATATTCCAAACAATGAAGTGCGTGAGGGGCTGCTTACGATCTTGGCAAACGACTATCTCAAGACAAAGGAAGATTCTGCCTCATGGCTCATTCATTCTGTACATCTTTTGCTTCAAGGCAAATTACAGGAGTTTATGGAGGGGATGACAGCTTTCTTGTCGGGTATTCCATATAGTGTGCGTCGCAGAAATGACGAACGTGAGTACGAACGTTATTTCGGCTATACTTTCTTCCTCTTGTTGAGGATGTTGAGTTGTTACTTGGTGTATCGTGAAAAGGAAACGAGTCAAGGCAGGGCAGACTGTGTGTATGAGACTCCGAATGACGTGTATATTTTTGAATTCAAATTGGATGGTTCTGTGGATGCAGCATTGAAGCAAATAGAAGACAAGGGATATGCGAGGGAATATGCCGGAGATTCTCGCAAAATCCATTTGGTAGGAGTCAATTTTTCATCAGAGAAGGGGACGATAGATGGCTGGAAAGAAGTGGCAGAATGAACTTGTTGATGAGGTCAACTTTTTTCATTCTGTCGTATATTTCAATGTAAGATACTCCCAACTTTCTCGCCGTTCCCTCCACGCAGGATGCAGCGAAGGCAAGTTTGATTTCTTCCAGGGGCAATTGTATTCTGTTGCGTTCTTGTACCATAAGCTCCCCCTCTTACTCCTCAATATCTCTTTTTCTGAAATTTTCTGCAAATATAAGCATTATTTTTCTAATATGCAAGCTTTTCCGATTTTAATATTAAATAATTGAGTCTGTTTGAGTGATTTTAGAGTGATAACTATCTGAAAATCAAATAGATAACGAGTTGAAAAAAGTTCTTTCTAAAGCTGTGTCATTTTGCAGGATGGTTCCTACAGGGTGTCATTAAGAGTGGGTGTCATTAAGTGTCATTAAGAAAAAATGGAAGTGTCATTTAGGGCTATAGTATAATATATAAATTTTTATATATTATACTATAGAGCAAATTTGCGCCCCCCCGAAAACCTTAATGACCCTTAATGACACCCACTCTTAATGACACCTTTGTTTTCCCAAAGATATTAAATGCAAAATTCAATTTTATATATATCGCTATAAATCAGATACTTACAGACTTTTTTCTAACTTTTTTGCCATATTCTTGTTTTCTGCTCAGAAAAATTGTACCTTTGCACCAGCATTGCGAAAGAAAGCTCCTCTTGTACTGAAAACAGCCATAAAAGACGACTCTCCTTGGTCTAAATTGATGACAGGCGCCGCTCATCAATAACGGCCAAAATAAGGGCAAAGGATGACAAACTCGGAAGAGCATTACAGGATATGGGACTGAAGAATCGGCACATTCCACCTCTTCGGGTGTTTTAAGTTGCGTGTGATATAGTATAAAAAAATAAAAACCTCCAGCTTCACAGTTGGGGGCTTTTGGAGAGTACCGGGGAATTATCCCCGGAGTGATTAACTTACAAACACAAAAGCTCTAATTAGAGCTCTTGCCAGTTCTCACTTCTCTCACGAGAAATAAAGAACTTTTATGCAAAGATAGTATATTTTTCCCGAACCACCCAATTTTCTCTGATTTTTTTTACAACATTAACATTAGCGTGTATTTTTAGTGATATTCACACATAAAGAAGTAAAGTTCCGAAAGTTTTTCACTACCGTAACAAGAGCTTTCGAGAATAGACAAAAGAGTTTGGGAAGATATACTGATGCATATGAAAATGCTAAAATCTTCGAGAAGAGGTGTCATTAAGGGTAGGTGTCATTAAGTGTCATTAAGGTTTTCGGAATTTTCCCTATCCCATAATAATTGTTTTTTTAGGATGCGAAGATATGAAAAATAAGCGGGAAAGTGAAGTATCTGGATTCTTTTTTGTATTTTTGCAAGCAAATTGTAAAGGCTTATGAATTCGAGATTTTTAACTAATTATACCGAGACATCTTTTCTGTCAACCATTCAAATGAATTTACGACGTTGTAAATCATTTGATTTCTCAGTCAGTTTTATCAAGAAAGCTGGCTTAGTACTTTTGGCGAAAGACATCAAGGCTGCTTTGGAACGTGGAGCAAAAGGCAGAATCATAACTTCTACCTATCAGAACTTCACGGATGTGGAATCTTTGAACTTTTTTATGAGCTTAACGCAATTTCCTCATTTCGAATGCCATCTGGATGATGAATGCTTCCATGATGAGAAAAACTATTCTACCAATGGATTTCATTCCAAAGGCTATATTTTCGAGATGGAAGATAATAGGATAGAAATGGTTGTGGGATCATCCAATATCACTCGTTATGCTTTGCTGAAAAACATAGAATGGGATTTGGTGGTGGATTGCGAGCGAGATGCAGAGGCCTATCTTGATGCAATGGCTGAGTTTGAAAAGCTATGGAGCAAGACTTATGAATTGTCTCAGGACAGAATCAAGACTTATGCCACCAAACTCAACTTTGCCATTGAACGCTGGGATATGGATTATGATATGGCTAACTCTGACATCAAGCCCAACTATATGCAGCGCAAAGCACTCAGAGAATTGAATCGCTATCGTGCCATCGGACAGGAGCGTGCATTGGTAATTTCTGCTACGGGGTCGGGAAAGACTTATTTGGCAGCTTTCGATGCGCTCAATTTCAATCCAGACAGATTGCTCTATATCGTTCATGAAAGCTCTATCCTGAAGAAATCATTAGAAACCTTCCAAAAGGTATTTGGTGGCGCTAAAACTTGCGGATTGTATAATGCAGAGGCTAAGGAGTCTGGTGAGGATTTCCTGTTTTCTACCAATGTCTCCATGTGCCGTTCGCTCGAACTCTTTGACAAGAAAGAATTTGATTATATCATTATCGATGAGTGTCATCATGCTGTGGCGGATAGTTATCGCAAGATTATCGACTATTTTGAACCAGAGTTCTTGTTGGGCTTGACAGCTACAGAAAATCGTATGGACAATCAGGATGTGGTAGAAATCTTCGGCAATAATATCCCTTATGAGTTGAGGCTCCGAGATGCAATCATCAACGACCTGATAGTGCCTTTCCATTATTATGGTATTCGTGATGAATTGGTAGATTATGGCTTGACCTCTTCAGGTGAACGCCGATTAATATCGCAAATCTCTATGCCTGAAAACTGCGAGTTTATTCATCAGCAGATTGAAAAACATCGTATGGAAGGACAGAAACTGAAGGCGCTGGCTTTCTGTAGAAACATCCAGCATGCAAGGATGATGGCTGATAACTTAGGCGATTATTATCATACAGCATTCTTGAGTGGGAAGAACAAAACTGGTGAACGTATTCGTGCTTACAATGATTTGCAAGATGAAAACCGGGATTTGGAAATCTTGTTTGCTGTAGATATTCTGAACGAGGGTGTGGATATTCCGGGTGTCAATATGGTGCTCTTTTTGCGCCCAACGGAGTCGAGTACTATCTTCTTACAACAATTGGGGCGAGGTCTTCGTAAATATACCAATAAGCCCTACGTTACGATACTCGACTTTATCGGAAATAGCTATAAGCGCAGCGTTCATATCGCTTTGGCGCTTGGTAGTCTTTCTCGTAATTCTATATTAGAGAAGAAACTCCTGAAGTTTATGGTAAGGAATGATTTCAAGAGTTTGGGCTTGAGTGATTATGGTGTAGAAATCCACATCGACGATCTTTCAAAAGAGGAAATCATCGATAAGATAGAGAGCGAGAATTTTAATCGCATCAACTATCTGAAGATGGATTATCAGAATTTCAAGGCTTATCTGAAGACTCCATCTTATCCATCGCACATGGATTATATGAATAGTGATTATGCTCCTAATCTCTTGAAATTCATGAAGATAAAGATAGGCTCCAAGAAAACAAATTCTTATTATGGCTTCTTAAAGGGTATAGAGGAAGAGGATTTACCTGTATTCTCAGAAGAGCAGATAGCTTGCATCAATTATCTGTCGAGTCTTTTGCCATTGGTAAGAGAGCATGAGTATTTGGTAATCAAAAATTTACTAAGCGGAGAGACTGCGTTATCTCATATAGAAGCCAATATCCAGGAGGAGATTCCTGGTTTTAAGCCAGAGCAACTGGAGCATGCTTTGCGATTCCTGGAAGATGGAAATGCGGTGAAGATAAAAGAGGGTGAAGTGCATTTGTGTGGTGAAAGAGAACAGGAATATGAGGCATATCTGCAAGATTTACTCAACTATGGTTTGACACAATATGATGCAAGATATGCTGATGAAACAGAGGATTTCCTGTTATGGCAGGATTATCGCCAGGATCAGGTGCTCTTGAAGATATTGGAGAATCCGAAGCACAATCAGTATGGCACATACTATAAAAATGGCAATATGTATGTCTTTGCTGGTTTGAAGAAGGATGCTTCCCTGGATGATCATTTGAAGTATAATGACAAGTTCTTGTCTCCAGATGTTTTCCAGTGGGAAAGTATTGCCCGTATTTCTGCCAAGGATGAGGCTTTGCAGCGGACGGCCAAAAGGGTATTGGTATTTGTGAGAAAGGTGAGTGCCGAGAATGGAATTACTCTACCTTATACATATATTGGTATTGGTCACTTGGAGAATGCAAGAAAGGGTGTGACGAAGAATGGATCTATATTATATGATATTCACATGGATAATCCGTTGCCGCAAGAATTGCAGGAAGATTTCCAATGGATGGAGTAATTATTGAATGGGGAGATGAGATTATGAAGCATTATCATGTAGTTGCAGCTGTAGTTTGTCATGACAGCAAATACCTCTGTATGCAGAAGGGCAAAACTAAGTTTGAATATACCAGTTATAAATGGGAGTTTCCGGGTGGTAAGATAGAGCCAGGCGAAACTCCTCAACAGGCATTGGCTCGTGAGCTGATGGAGGAGATGGAGTATCCTGTAGAAGTAGGAGAGGAGCTGACCACTGTCACCCATGAATATCCCGATTTCTCTATCACCATGACCGCTTTTCTCTGCACGCCTAAAGCTGAGGCTAACGGCTTTAAGCGGAAAGAACATGCTGATAGCAAATGGTGCTGTAAGGAAGAATTACAGGGGCTCGACTGGGCTGCTGCGGATGTGGGGGTAGTAGAAAGTATCTTATAATAAAAGAAAAAGAGTTTTTATGACAAACAAAAGTATTCATTCAAAGTTATATCACCGAATTATCGCTCGTTTGTGTGCCAAGCGAGAAGAAAAAGGTTTGTCGCAATACCAATTATCTCAAATACTAAATGTGCCACAGCCTTATGTCAGCAGGATAGAGACTTGTGAACGACGTATTGGTATTTTGGAACTTATGAATATTTGCGAAGCTCTGGATATATCCCTTATCGATTTTGTACGAGAGATAGATGAGGATATTTTACCAAAGTTCAAAGCAAGCCAAAAGCGACAGGAATAACTAATACCTCCCAGAGTACTAGTTATTCTTGCTGTTTGATGATAGGGCAAAATCTTCTATATAGAATTTCTCCTTGAGAACGTCTATGATTGTATCTTTCTCTTTAAAATCGTCTTTTTCGAGCGCAAGTATCAGATAATCATTATCTTGCGCAGGAGAGAATACTTTGCCGAGTAGCTTTCTGAAATGAGTATTGATGAATTCTTCGACTTGTGTTCCCTCTTTTGGTGTGAGGCGATAAAACTCATATCTTTCATCCAGCATCTTCTGAATTTCATCTCTGAACATTTTGCGAACTCTATTCTTCCAAGAGTTTTTTTGTTGCTCATTATGACGAGCATACAGAGATACGACATAGAGGAAATTGACATCGTAATGAAAAACAAGTAGAGTGTCTCGGTCGAACAGGCGGTTGGTAAAATGCTGAATATTGAAACACTTTTGTTCCCTATCTGTTGACGAAATCTGATCAGAGAAAGATAGATTCTCTGACATCTTAGCACTGATGAAGAAATTTGGAATGATGTTGTATCCTTCCGTCAAGTCATCACGTAGCTTTGGGATATTGCCAAAGTTACGCTTGTCGTATTGTAATTCTTCATCATCTTTGTCATTGCTCATAAAGAGGTTCAAGTTCCACTGAATGATGTTTCTTGCGTATGTAAATTGCTTATATACGGATTCCTTTCCAATTGCATGACCTAACTTGTAATATTTGCTATCGCCGATGTAATAAACAGGCTCTGGTTCTTTGCTTGTAATCAAGTTTTGGTAGGTGTATAAATGGTCAATGCGTTTGCCGTCCGCCTGCTCTTTCAGTCCAGCAGGAATATTCTTTTCTCCAAGAAGTTCATCAATAATGGCTTCGAAAACGATATTGAAACTCTTAACCAGAAGATACTCTTTGCGTTCCTTCTGAATATTCATACGCTTGGCATTATCAAAGAAATCATAGCATAACTGCCAGAGATATAATGCCTTGTCAGAAAAATACTTATACTTAATCTGGAGTAGTCTGTTTTTTCCTAATCCATCCAGATAAGTCTTGAAACGATAACCTGTGATCAACTGAAAATGGCAGTTGAGATGATAGGTGAATCCGTATCTTTCGCTGATATAATTCAGGATGGAATAGAAAATAATCAATAATTCTTCATCGAAGTTAATCTGCTTCTTCCTGTTGACAGGATTGGTGTAAACAGGACTGTTTTTGCAGACAATGGCTCTTGTTGTTGATATGGTCTTAGACCAATGGATGCGGTTGTAACCAGAATGGATGTTCTTCAGGATAAAGAAAATGAAATCCTGATTATGCTTGTTGAAGTCTATGAGAGCCAACAGGATATCGAGGAATGTATTGTTGATTTGTCTGGTACTTTTTCCGAGACATGCTATTTTCTGGTGGTAAACAATACCGTTTCTGGTAGTATTGTTGTAAACCTCGATGGTGCGGTAAATCCAGACGGAGAATTCATAGATAAAGTCTTTCTCGTGTTGAGAAAGTGGGTTGTTCTGGTTCAGGTTGATAATGGATTCAGGCGCATATTTGCCAAATACTCTTTCGCCTTCTGGTGTGTCTTCCAGCAGTACCTTTGGCAGAATAAAGACGCAATCTTTTAGTTGGGTATTGTAATAATACCCAACGTAGTGGATGCTGACATTGCCTTCAATGTCCTGCATGGCATCAATGCCGTGCAGGACATCCTTAATCAGTTCAGCCTGATACTGATGTTCTTCTATGAGGATTCTCATAATATCTTTATTTTATTGTTTCTACAGTCCAGCCTTGTTCTTTTGCGAATTTGATAATCGAATCAATGTTTGTTATATTCCACCAATTGCTTACATAGAACTCGACTCCATCAGACGAATAGAATTTTCTATCTTTTTTATAAAAGCCATAGGCTCTTTTCTTGTAACTTTCTACAGAGTTTTTTTCTATTTCTTGACGAGTGACGATTAATCCAATGAGTTTCAAGTCCTTTCCAAGCATAGTATCTGGGAAGGTTTCTTTAATTTCGGAATATTTCATCTCGGGATGTTCATTCAGATATTGTTTAATGATGGAAATACCTAATTCACCTTTGCCAAGCGGCTTAGAGCCATTTAATTTGTACTTTGTATTATCGTTGCCTTTAGTTTCGTTGTTGCTTGGGGCTGCATCAATATTTTCCTCTTCTTCTCCTTTTTCAGGGATGAATTCATCTACTCCCAAATTTTCCAGGAACAACTTAACATTAGCTATATCAACGCAGGTTGTGCCATTCTTATCCTTGTAAAATCGGTCGAAAGACAGAATCTTGCCCTCTTCATCCTGAAAGTCCTTATCATCGAAACCATAGTCCTTAAACACATCATTCCAGAGATAGAAGATAACCTTACTAACGAACAAGTCAGCGTCGATTTCTCCATCTTTTGCTTTGCAGAAGAAATAGCCGAGTTTCTTGTCTTCAGAATTTGTAAGTGAACCAATCAACTTGTTAATCTGGCTAATGAATGACCACCAATCATATTGCTTATCACCCGTATTGATGTACCAGTTGAGAGGAGCGTTGGTTTCTTTGCTGCGACCTTCATGGATAGGCACATACTTCCAATCCCAACGGCGCTTAAAAGCAGAGTCAATAGGGAAGAGGCTTTGGTCGCTGGTGTTCATGGTTGCCCATATATAAAGATTTGAAGGCAAAACAAGTCGCTTGCCCTCCAAGATGAGTTTTACAATGTCGTTTCCATTATAGAGTCTATTGATGCTCTCTTTATCATGAATATCCCAACCTTTAAATTCTTTCTCAAGATATTTTTGCATATCTGTGTCTACTACGATAGGGTATTCAGAAAAACCATTTTCGTTGCGATCTAATAATTGGAAAAGATCTCCAAAGATTTGGGCACAATTACCTCTATTGATTTCTTCTATAATGAGATATTGCTTTTTATTGTCGTTTAATTTCTTCCATGCATCTACATAAGCTTCAAGAAAAGCCTGAGGAATAAACTTGTAGACAATCTTTTCTTCCTGCACTTCTTCTCCGTTTTCAAAAACTTTTTCACCCATAAGGTTTCTAAGAGGTACTTCTTCTGTGATAGGTTTATAAGTACCAACGAAAGAAGCATAATCAGAATCAGGATGGAATGTAGTACGAATCACGTCTTCTCCAATGGTCAAATCCTTAATGGCATGAGACTTACCTGTGCCTGGAGCACCATAATAAATCTGTTGTAAGGAAAGATCTGGAGAATACTTTGGCTTTTTTGTTTCTTCTGAAAAAATCTCTTTGGCATGAAGGAATTTTAAGTATGTTTCTAAGGCGTTAGAATATTGATTACCGCCTTTTGTATTATATGCTTTGAATTCTTCATTCTCATAAAGTAAGTCTATCATATCTTGCAACTCTTTTGTATGTACGCAAGAGTAGATATCATATTTTTCAACTCCTTTGATTTTGGCAATAGTCTCATTTATACGCTTAAAATCGCTATAGTTGTTAATACTTTTGCGAGCATTTGAGCAATACTTGATAAAACTTTTATATTGTTCTTCTTGTGTCATATTTCTTATTTTTGTTTTGCTGCAAAAATAAGAAAATATCATGAAATAAGAAAGGAAAATGGGAAAAAGTTTGGTATATTTATGTTCAAAATGTATTTCCTGTTGATTCAGGTGTCATTAAGGGTGGGTGTCATTAAGTGTCATTAAGGTTTTCGGATGATTTTTTCTTCTTATCCTCGAAAAAGTGTATGATTTAACATTTGTTATCCTCGAAAAAGTGTATTATTCTCTTGTTTTTATCCTCGAAAAAGTGTATTTGCAGCCGAATATTTATTTGTGACAGGTGATTTCCGGTCGTGGTCATTATTTCTGATGACCCCTCCCTTCCTCCAAAATCATTATATGTAGGTATTGCGAATCTGTCTAAATAGTAGTACCTTTGCAGCTCAATTTTATATCAGTGATTCATTAATTTATAACATTTTACTATTTTAGACTTTTAAGAATGGAAATGAAGAATTTGTATTGGGGAAAGACCATCGGATCTATCCTCATCATCCTGCTCCTGATGCCGCTCGGACATGCGCTCATGATCATCATGGAACATACGCTCGAACCTACCACGCTGCACTACTCGGCTTTCGCTATGGGTTTTGTGGGACTCATCGTCACCATCTGCGGCGTGTTCGTAAAGGGGGATACGAAACAGACTTGCTATGGAATGACGGGTGCACTGCTCTTCTGGACCGGATGGGTGGAATTTCTCTTCGCCTACTATGCACAGAGATACGGCGTGCACTGCGACCTGGTGGGCAACGGTATCGTGCAGACGGCTACGGAATATGTGAATGGTGTAGGGGTTCATCATACTTATACGCTCAATGGCACTCCCATCGAGGAATTCGGACGTGCGGAACTTAAAGAAATACGTGGCTCCAGACCTGAATACCTCATCATGCCTGCCTCTTTCGGTATGTGGATGATGTTTATCGTGATGTACGTGTTCTGCACCAAAACGGGCTGCGATTTCATCCGTTGGATTCAAAACCACTGTGGCGTGAAAGAACGTGTGGAACTGCGTCCGATGGCTCATCATCCTGCCATCGTCACCTTCATGGAATGGAACATCATGATGTGGGGATTGTACCTGCTGCTCATGTTCTGCTACGACCCTGTCTTCCTCGGTTCTACTCACCCTATTACCTACGCCGTGGGCATTCTCTGCCTGATAGGTTCGGGCATGATCTTCAAGAAGGAACTGCACATCAAGAGCTGGGGCAGAAACCTGAGAATGGCGCTTGCCAACGTGATCGTGCTCTGGTCGGCTGTGGAGATAGCTGCACGCAACGGCTTCTTCAAGGAGATATGGGTGGACCCGGGAAATCACGTCGTGGAGATGGTGGGAATCCTGGTGGTTTTCATCGGTCTGATAGCCGGCTTCTGGTTCTACAGCGGCAAAGACCAAACTGCTGAAATCGTGGATTAGAATTTTAGAGATATTCCGTCTAATACCTACAAATGGGGATTAGGCGGAATACATATTTTTAGGTATTGCACATTCCGGAGAAACCTTGTACCTTTGCACCCCGAAAAGGAACTGGAGGCCTGTGACGGGCTGCCGATTCCTCTACTTTATCCCCATCAAGGGAACAACTCAATAAAAGGTAATAGATTAGTAATATAAACGAAAGATTGTATAAAATGAAGAAATTCTTTACGCTTATTTTTGCCACTATGTTGGCTTCCTCTATGTCGGCTCAGATGCATGGTGCTCTGAAGTTTTCCGGTGCTTCTGAAATGGCTGTGATGGGCCAGAATACTCCTTGCGAGAGCGATACGGTGAAATTTGAAATGGTCAGCATGTCGGCTGGCAACATCACGCTCCCTGCTATGGAAGGTATGGCTACCATCCCTTCGTTCACTATCGAGAATGTGACGTTTACTATGGGCGAAAATCACGTCATCACGATGGCCGACCAGACTTTCAGCGCCAAGGTGACTGTGAATAATGAGGAGAAAACCATCACCGGTTCATCGCTTACCGGTACTTATAATATGGCTGACAATTCGCTCACTCTGAAAGTGGTGTTCCAATATGGCAAGATGCCTTTTCCGCTCACCTACAGCATCAAGTCTTACTACATCAAGGAGGTGAGCAGTCCGATAACCGTGAGCATTGGCGGAATGATGAACTATGAGAATGCGGGCGTTACTTATCTGGTGCGCAAATATATGGATGGCGAGATGCAGAAGATGGACGTGACCGTGCCTACCTATACGCTTGACAATACTGTGATGGGCAACATGACTCTCGGCACTTACACCATCAAGGGGCTTACCTACGATGAGGCGAAGGGTGGTTTCTATCGTGACTACAAGAACGACGGTCTGAAATTCCACGTTGTCTGTGAAGGCGGAAGCATGAATATGGACAATGATTATAGCTTCAACGCCGAGAAGGACAATAATATCCTCGTGAAGTATGAAGGCAGCAAGGTGAGCGACATCATCAACAGATTCCAGATGGGTTCTATGCCTTTCTATATCTCAACCAACTTCAAGGCGGTGACCAACGGCATCGGCGCTGTGAAGGGCGAGACGGCTAAGGGCGACGGCAAAATGTACAACCTGCAGGGCCAGATGGTAGGTGACAACTACAAGGGCGTGGTGATCATCAACGGTAAGAAATTCCTAAAAAAATAATTTTGATAAACTTGTTTAGCAGATGATATTTCATACGATCATGAATTATCTCAAAATGACCGTTGCTGGAGTGGGAATCCTGATGCTCACTTCCTGCAACGGTATTTTTGACGATATCTACGACCAGCCGAAGGAGATAGTGCCAGCGAAAGGTCAGCTTTTGATAGATGCTACCAGTTGGACAGACTGGTTTTATGTGGACCTGAACCTGCTGCAGCGACTCACTGAGGCGGGGGATGAGGAGGCGCTGATGAAGGCGCAGACGGAATTTGCGGCTTACCCGATTCCGATGACTGCCACCGGCGAGAAAGACGAGTCGGAGGCGGGACATGAGGCAGCTACACAGGGCAGAAAGGCGGGACAATATATGTACTGGTTTGATGTCTTCGGAGAGGGCTACCAGAAGAATTCCTTCTCCTATTATACGCCTACTGAGGGACAGGAGGAGCCTGAGGAATGGACCCTGGCCGTACACCGCAACAACGTGAGAACCAACGGCGGGGCTGTGCTGGAGACTTCCTATACTTCGATGGACGAACTACCGGAGAGCAGCGAGGCTTTCAGAAACATGAACTTCCAGGAGGATGAATGGAGCGAAAACCTGGTGTGGGACAGTCAGGACCTGATGCTGATGGGCTACGTGCCTTCGCAGGGCATCAGCGTGAACAAGGTGCTCTCATCATGGCTCAGCATGAAGATTCCGCCTATGCCGCCTGCCTTCAGTCTGAACAATCATGTGTTTATCCTGCGCCTCAAGGACGGTACTTATGCTGCTCTGCAGCTGGAAAACTATCTGTCGCAGGAGGGTAAGAAGTGTTTTCTCACCATCAACTACAAGTATCCTTATTAGTAAATGCAAAGGGTTTCCGATGCAATCCTGATTTTTAGAAATAACAATGAAGAAATATATTTTATTCTCCATGCTCTTGGCTGGGGCTGCGCCGGCTGCGGCTGCGATGGACTCGGATGATGCTTACGTGGACTCCGTTTGTCGCCAGTTCGATCTCAACGAGGTGGTGGTGACGGGCACCCGCACGCCTAAATTCCTGAAGGATACGCCGATTCAGACGCGCGTGATCAATGCCAAAGAACTTGCCCGACTGGATGCTACCAATGTGCAGGACTTGCTGCAACAGGAACTGCCGGGCGTGGAATTCTCGTATGCGATGAACCAGCAGACCCATCTCAACTTCTCCGGTTTCGGAGGACAGGGTGTGCTCTTTCTCGTGGACGGCGAGAGACTGGCGGGAGAGACGATGGACGATGTGGATTTCACCCGTCTGAACATGGATAATGTGGAGCGCATCGAGATTGTGAAGGGTGCGGCTTCGGCGCTCTACGGCAGCAATGCTACGGGCGGCGTGATCAACATCATCACCAAGCGCAACCGACAGCCCTGGACGCTCAACGTGAACGCCCGATATGCTAAGCACAACGAGCAGCGATATGGGGCTACGTGGGGGCTGAACTCGAAGCACTGGAACAATATGCTTTCTGCCCACTTCAACCGCATGGACAATTACGATGTGCACAGTGCAGCGAATCCTGTGACCCGCATCATCTCTACGGTGTATGGGGATAAGACGGTCAATCTGAAGGAGCAGTTGACGTGGAGTCCTGCCAGCAACTTCAGTCTGACGGGGCGTGCGGGATATTTCTTTCGTGAAACAGTGAGGTCGGCCGACCAGCCTGAGCGCTACCGTGACTTCTCGGGCGGTCTGCGCATGAACTGGCAGATTTCGGATGCTGACGACCTGCAGGCAAGTTATGCGTTCGACCAGTATGACAAGTCGGACTATCAGCGCATCACCCGTCTTGACATCCGTGACTACAGTAATGTGCAGAATTCCTTCCGCCTGCTCTACAATCATACTTTCGGGGGTGGCGACGTGCTGACCGTGGGTTCCGATCTGCTGCATGACTATCTCTACAACACCAATCTGGAGGGAGAAACCAGGAAGCAGGACAGTTGGGATCTCTTTGCCCAGTACGACTGGCGCCTCAACGACCGGTGGGAGCTGGTGGGTGCGCTGCGCTACGACTATTTCTCCGATGGCAAGGATTCTCATCTCACGCCGAAGCTGAACGTTTGTTACAAGCCATTGCGCAATCTTGCCATCCGTGCCGGCTATGGTATGGGATTCAGGGCGCCTACGCTGAAGGAGAAGTACTACAACTTCGATATGTCGGGCATCTGGATCGTGGAGGGCAACGAGCATCTGAAATCGGAGGTGAGCCATAACTTCAATCTCTCGGCCGAATATACGAAGGGCCACTACAACTATACGGCCTCTATATATTATAATAAGGTGAAGAACAAGCTTTCTACGGCGGCTCCTTATTTCAAGACGGCGGAAGACAAGCTGCCTTATCTGCCTTATTCTAATCTGGACGACTACAGCGTGTGTGGTGGTGAAGTAGGGGCACAGGCGAAATGGAACAATGGTCTGGGTGCTCGCATCACTTATGCTTATACGAAGGAGCAGTTGGCGAAGGACAAGGACGGGAATTCTATCAACAACCAGTATATTCCTGCCCGTGAGCATGCGCTGAACGTGCGCATGGACTACGATCGCCAGATAAGCAGCAACTATGGGCTGAACATCGGTTTGCAGGGGCGTGTGCTTTCGGGCGTGGAGAATGTGGAATACAAGGACTATTATGATGTGAGCAAGGGCACGATCTCCGTGGAATATCCTGCCTACACGCTCTGGAAACTCTCGCTGGTGCAGCGCATCGGCAAGGCGGTGAAGGTGAATGCGGCGCTGGATAATCTCTTCGGTTATAAGCCTAAGTATTATTATCTGAACAGTCCGATTACGGATGGTGTGACCTTCCAGATAGGAGTTTCCATTGATATTGACAAGTTTTTCTAATGTTCATTTAGGAAATTCTCAAGTTGTCTTTAGGAAACTTACTGAAATTAACTATAATTTCTTCTGCATAATAAAAATCCCAATCCACGGAATTTATTCCAAAGGATTGGGATTTGTTCTTTCTTTCTCTTTCATTGGATAATCTTCCTCGAAAGTCCTTTTTCTTTGAAAGTCAGTATCCTCTCTGTTTCTCGTAAATAAAGCCGTTGGCGATAGGTGAGAAAAGAGGGTTAAAAATAATAGGTGCAGCCGATGGTGGCGGCGCGGTTGCCAAAGTGTTGACTTGCCATGTCGTGGAAGCGGCCTTCAAGCGTCCAGTGCTTCCCCAGATTCTTGTATACTCCCACTTCGGCATAGAGATTAGCCGGGGTATAGGCATTGCTGCTGCGGCGCGTGCACCAGATGATGTTGGAAGTGAGGCGCCAGCCATCGGCTAACGTGAACTGCGGTGCCAGCTTGAATACGGCAAAATGGTTGTAATCTGCATCGCGCTGCTGAGTTTCCTCAGAAGGGGTCTCGCTACGCTGCCAGAAGTAGTTGATACCGGCAGTGAGGCGCATGATGCCCTTATGCCAGAAGGCGGAGGTTCCGATGCCGAGCGTATTGTCGTGGATGGAGTTGAGCTGGTGCTGGTGGATGTTCTTTACCGAGGTGCTGAGCACGAAGGCTGGGCGGCTGTAGGTATGCTTGAGTTCTATCACGTTGGCCATACTGTTGCCGATATCCGCAGTATAAACCGGCTGCCAGGCACCCTCCATATCGCCTGCGGTTACGAAATCGCCGAACTCAGGATTGAAGATGCGGCGGCAGTAGGTGGCCTGCAGGGTATGTCCCGGTGTGAAGGTGTAATAGGCACTTGCCGAGTAGATATGGTTGCGGGTGGTATGCTTCCAGTGCTCTTCGGGCGCTATCTGCTTAGGTCGGAAGTTGATGATGCGGAAGCGGTCGCCTGCCATGAATCCCCACTTGCCGATGTTGTAATCCAGCTGGGCGTAGAAATCCTGGTAGTTGGAATGGTTGGTGTAATTGGCGATGCAGTTCTTCTCGATGGAGAGTCCGCCCTCGAAACCTGCCGTAATCCAGAGATCAGGGGTGATGACCGGAGTGGCGTATTCTACCACCATGAAGGGGTAGGTTGAGTGGTTCTGGTAGGGCGCAGTCTGGGTTTCTTCCTGTGTGCGTCCGTTGTCGCTGATATGCTCGGCACCGAGGGTAAAGAGGATGCTGGAGCCGTTGTCGGCGAGCGTGCGGGTATAGTCGGCCTGCAGATGATAGGCACGCACGTAATCGGCCGGGGTGTGGGTGAAATGGTTGCGGGTATAGGTCTGCATCGCATCTATTTCGAGCACATCCTTCGCGGTAGGCGTCCAGAGCAGATTGAGCTTGGCGCCCTCGTGGGAGTAGTGGTTCACGGTGGTGCTTGAGATGCCCTGGTAGGCATCCTTATCGCTGCTGGAGGTGCGCTGGAAGTTGCCTTCTACATGACTGAGCACGCGGAGTTTATCCTGCTGGCTGATGACGCTGACGATGCCTTTTGCGCCGCCGTAGGTATCACCGAAGAGTCCCCATCTGCCAGTGGTTCCGTTCTCCTTCTTGCGTAGTGTGATGTCGATGACCTTCTTCAGACTGCTGCATCCCTTCATCACTTCAGCGTTCTGGCACACCTTGATGGTTTCTATCTCTCGTGCCTTGAAATGGTGGAGGAAGGTGGCGTAATCGAGTCCGTATTCCTGGTTGTCAATACGGATGACGAACTTGCCGTAGAGGTTGGCGAAGGGATCTCCGCCGATGATGTTGTTGCCGTCGAGCGAGATAACTTCCGGGCACATCATAAGTACGTCGAGGAGTGATTCTTCGCCGGTGAGTTCCATTTCCTGTAGATGCATGATGTATCTGTCGCCGATATGTTCAATCGGTGCAGCTTGTGTCTGGTATGTAGTGCTGACCATCGCCAGTGAGATGAGGAGCAGGCTTTTTTTCGTTATACTGTTAATCTTCATTTCTGTTTATATGATTGGTAAAGGATTATAGTTGCAAAGATAAAGCAAAAATCGGGGAATAACGAAAAAATGAAGGAGTTTTTTCGTTTAATGTGTATAAAAAGGTGTCATTGCGTAAATAAAAATCCCCTGGTGCTTTCTGTTGCATCAGGGGATTCTTTTATTTCATTACGAAAAGAGGAGGGTGATGAGCGGGATGGTGATGATACTGCCCACCGTAGTGATGAACGTCATTTCGGTGATGAGAGATGGATTGCGGCCGTATTTCAGACAGAACATCGTGCCGAAACTCGCTACAGGCATCGCAATGACCACCGTATTGATGTTGTTGACCTGATCACTTACCCCACATACTCTGAACAGAAAATAGATGCTCAGAGGTACTACGACCAGGCGCAGCAGAGAGGCTACATAGACCTTGGGTGAACCGATAATCTCCTTGACTGGCAGTTTGGCCATGCTGCTGCCGATAATCATCAGGGCTGCCGGAACCGTAACATTTCCCACCATCGTTACTGGACGTGCAATGATATCAGGAGTATGAACCCCGAAGGCTACCAGGAGAGCAGCCCCGAAGGCAGCAAGAAGGGCCGGAGAAAACAGTACCTTAGGATTGAACTGCTTAATGCTGTACTCGCCCTTGATGAGCATGACGCCTGCTGTAAAGATAAAGAATGTGTTCGGCATGTTGAGCAGGGCTGCATAGAAAATGGCCTTCGGACCGAAAATGCTCGACACGATAGGGTAGCCGATGAATCCTACGTTGGCAAACATCAGGGCAAAGCCAATCATGCCCTGATCATCATGATTGCGTGTGATGAGACGGGGCACCCCGAAACCGAATACAAGCAAAAGGATGTAGGTAAGGAAACCTACGCCCAAAAGCGGAAGGATGAGCGTGCGGTCGGGCAGCTCATCGCCCATTACAGACGAGAGCACCAGCAGAGGGCAGGTGATATCTACCACCATGCTGGATAACTTCTTGTCAAACTTGTCGCCCATATATCCTAACTTGCAGGCGACGTAACCTAAAATTACGATGATGAAAAGTACCACCATCACTTCCAAATTCTCCATTTATCCTGAAAAACTATACCTTATATATATGTATGCCGGAATCCCGATATTCTATCGGAATTTCCGGCAAAAAACGGTTTAATCAATGAATCGCCTGGTGATATCTCCGTAGTTCTCGATGCGACGGTCGCGGAGGAATGGCCACCAGCGGCGCACATCCTCACTGTGCTTGATGTCGATTTCTGCCACGATGCTTTCTTCTTCATTGTCGCTGGCACGGTAAAGAAGCTCGCCCTGAGGACCGGCAATGAAACTGCTGCCCCAGAACTGGATTCCTCCTGTCTGCTCGCTTGGATCTGGTTCATAACCAACACGATTGACGGCTACTACTGGCAAGCCGTTGGCAACTGCGTGGCCCCTCATCACAGTGGTCCATGCTTCACGCTGGCGCTGCTGTTCATCCTCCGTATCATACTTGGCGTAGCCGATGGCTGTAGGATAGATGAGGATTTCTGCTCCCTGGAGGGCCATCAGTCGCGCTGCTTCTGGATACCATTGGTCCCAGCAGACGAGCACGCCGAGCTTGCCCACGGAAGTCTGAATAGGCTGGAAACCGAGGTCGCCAGGAGTGAAGTAGAACTTCTCATAGTAGGCTGGGTCGTCTGGAATGTGCATCTTGCGATATTTGCCGGCGATGGTTCCATCCTTCTCAATCACTACTGCCGTATTGTGGTAAAGTCCTGGTGCGCGTCGCTCGAAAAGGGAGGTGACGATGACTACGCCGAGGTCTTTGGCCAATTTGCCGTAGAAATCGGTGGAGGGGCCAGGAATCGTTTCAGCCAGGTCGAAATTATCCACATCTTCTACTTGACAGAAATAAAGCGTATTGTGCAATTCCTGTAATACGATGAGTTCTGCACCGCGGTGGGCAAGGTCGATAATGCCTTCTGCCAGGCGTCTCTTGTTGTCGGCAACATCTGCCGTAATATGTAACTGTAAAAATCCGAGTTTCATTTTTCTCTTTCTTCTTTTTCTTATTTCTTCTCTTTTCTTTTCCGAAAATTCTTCTCTTCTTCTGAGGAATTTTTCTTCTTCCGAAAGAATCTTTCTTTTCTTCTTCTTCCGAGAAATCTTTCCGAAAATCTTTCTTTTCTTTTCCGAAATTTTCCCCTTCTAAAGAGCCTGTAATCCAGCTTTTTAGGTCTTAAACAAAATCAATCTCAATTGATGAAATCTTTCGTAAAACCAATTTAGAACTGGGCAGGTTCCTGCATTCTGATAACTCCTTCCGGCAACTGCATGGTGAGGCAATGGATACTTCCATGCTGGCGGACGATGGTGAGCGAATCTACACCGATGATTTCTCTGTCTGGGAAGGCGAGCTGGATCTGCTTTTTGGCTTCCTCGTCTTTCTCAGGCTGGTTGTAGGTAGGGTAAATCACGGCTCCATTCAGGATGAGGAAGTTGGCGTAGGTAGCCGGCAATCGGTCGCCATCATCATAGATTGCGTCCGGCATTGGCAATTTCAGCAGTCGGTAAGGATAGCCTTCGAAGGTGAAGAGCTTCTTGAGTTGGGCTTCGAGTGCCTGGAAATCCTCATATTGTTCATCCTCAGGATTGTCGCACCCTACATATAATAAGGTGTCGTGGGGAGCTACTCTCACGATGGTGTCTATATGGCCGTCGGTGTCGTCACCAATCAGATTGCCATGGTCGAGCCAGACGATGTGGTGCGCCTGGAAGAAATTCTTCAGGAGCTTTTCCAGTTGCTCACGATTGAACGGCTGGTTGCGATGAGGCGCCAGGAGGCACTGGGAGGTGGTGAAGATGGTGCCCTTGCCGTCGCTCTCGATGCTACCGCCTTCGAGCACAAATCCCTGATGGTTGTTGACCGCACTGTTCTGGAAAGCTCCCTGATAATACAGGTTTTGCGTGATGGCATTGTCTTTCTCCCAACGGAACTTTTCTCCCCATCCATTAAACTTGAAGTCGAGGAGGGTGAAAGGCATCATGTAGCCTGAGTTCTGCGACTTGCACACCAGAGTAATCGGACCATGATCTCGTGCCCATGTATCATTGCTGTCGATTTCAAAGAGGTGGACACGGTTCATCTGGTCGGCCGACAGTCTTTTGGCAAGCATCGACCTGGTGCTCTCCAAGATAGGAGTAGCTACGAGGAGGTGTTCATATCGGGTAATGATATCAGCCAGTTCCAGATAAGTATCTGTTATCTGTCGCAGATAGGGTTTCCAGTCTGTTTCAGCGTGAGGCCAAGTGAGCATAATGCCGCTCTGACGTTCCCATTCGGCAGGAAGTACGAATTCGAAAGGTAAAGTTGAGTGATACATAAGCGTTCTGATTTTTAAAAACAATTTGGTTGCAAAAATAAGGAAAAAATGTGAATTGGGCGAAGAGTATTCGGATAATTTTATCGGAAAGTATTAAATTATATTAAACAAAAGGAGTGTTCGTGATATTTTTGCGAATAAATGCGTAACTTTGCACTCTAAAGCATAGTTTTGCACTCTAATCGGGATGTCTGATAGGACATGAAAAGACGATGAAAGTGCATGAAAATAAAATATTTTAAGAGCGTGAAAATATATCAGGTAGTTGATGCCCTTGAACATTACGCGCCTCTGCCCTTGCAGGAAGGATACGATAATGCCGGCCTGCAAGTTGGATTGACAGAGGCGGTAGAAGTGTCAGGGGCATTGTTGTGTCTTGACGTGACTGAGGCCGTCGTAGATGAGGCCATCCGAAAGGGCTGTAACCTCATCGTGAGCCATCATCCGCTGATCTTCCGCAAACTGGCGAGAATTTCAGACGAAAACTATGTGCAGCGCACCGTGAGAAAGGCTATCAAGAACGATATTGCCATCGTTTCCATGCATACGAATATGGATGCGGCAAAGGGCGGTGTCAACTTCAAAATAGCTGAGAAACTTGGACTCCGCAACCTTCGTTTCTTCGGAGGCGAGAAAGAGATTGACGGTGTGAAAGGCGGAGAAGGAGTGATTGGCGAGATAACTGACGAGACTGACGCGCTGCATGCTGACGGAATAGCTGCCGACGACCTGGTGCTGATGCTCAGAGAGCGTTTCCAGGCGGAATGCGTGCAGTGCAACCAGTTGCTGCGCAGGCCTATCAGAAAGGTGGCGCTCTGTGGTGGTGCGGGCTCTTTTCTGCTGGATGCTGCCATCGCGGCTGGTGCTGATGCTTTCATTACGGGCGAAATGCACTATCATGAGTTCTTCGGCCATGAGCAGGAAATCCAAATCTGCGTCATCGGCCACTATCAGAGCGAACAGTTTACGAGCGAAATCTTCCGCAGCATTATCACGGAAAAATGCCCTGGAGTGAAGTGTGAAATCTCAGAAATCAATACCAATCCGATCATTTACCTGTAAGGGGGGATAAAATGAAAAATGAGAAATTAGAAATGAGAAATTAGAAATTTTTCGTGGGTTCTAATTGGGGGATTGTTTTTCCCTTCCTCTTTCAGGGGGTTCTAATTGGGGGATAGTTTTCCCTTCCTCTTTTCAGAGGTTCTAATTGGGGGATAGTTTTCCCTTCCTCTTTGTCCTTTTGAGGGCAGAAGGGAAATTTTGTAAGAAAATAAAGAAGAATAAAAATAATTTTTTAAATATTAATAATATGGCAAAGAAAGATCCTACAGATTTGACAGTGGAAGAGAAGTTGAAGACTCTCTATCAGCTTCAGACCACCTTGTCTTCTATCGATGAGAAACGTGCGTTGCGTGGTGAGCTTCCTCTGGAAGTTCAGGACTTGGAAGATGAAATCGCCGGTCTTGCAACTCGTATCGAGAACATTGATCGCGAAATCGACCAGTTTGACAGAGCTTTGTCTCAGAAGCATGCTGAGATTATGGACGCTCAGGCAAGTGTAGAGCGCTATCAGGCTCAGTTGGAAACTGTTAGCAACAACCGTGAGTATGATACTTTGAGCAAGGAAATCGAGTTCCAGGAGTTGGAAATCCAGCTTTGCAACAAGAAGATCCGTGAGGGTGAACAGAAAATCCGCGAAAAGCAGGCTGACCTGGATCATGCTTTGGCACAGAAGCAGGACCGCGAAAGAGGTTTGGTTGAGAAGCGTGCTGAGCTCGACGGAATTATGGAGGAAACTCGTGAGGAAGAGGAGAACCTGAAGGAAAAAGCTGCTGAATTGGAGAAGAAAATCGAGCCACGTCTGCTTGCCAGCTTCAAGCGTATCCGCAAGGGTGCCCGCAACGGTTTGGGTATTGTATATGTACAGCGCGATGCTTGTGGCGGTTGCTTCAACAAGATTCCACCTCAGCGCCAGTTGGATATCAAGATGCACAAGAAAATTATTCCTTGTGAGTATTGTGGCCGTATCCTCATCGACCCAGAATTGGCTGGTGTTAAAATCGACAATCCTGTAGCAGAGGAGAAACCAAAGCGCAAGCGCACTATTCGCAAGAAGAAGTCTGAGGATGCAGAATAAATCCCTGCAGAAAACGTCTGCAGAATAGTTCCTTTGGAATGACTGATTATATTCTTTGGAATATACAGATTATATTCTTCGGAAAAAAACTGCGGAAAAGATAAATAAAAAGCTCGTCAGAATAATCTGGCGAGCTTTTTATTTATCCGATATTTTATTATTCATCGGATGAGACACGGCTTCTTAACTGCCTCCTCTGATTTTAGTACGGATTTTAAGCGGAAACCCGACCTGACGGGCTTAGCGATTCCCTCTAAAGCCGGAATGTTATGGTGTTAGACTAATGGCTGCAAGGCCCCAACCGTTTAAATTCCGTGCATAATCCGTGGAGCAAGAAAGTTCCGTTAACTCTTCGTAATCCGATGAAGAAAACTGATGAAGTTCTTTATAATCCCCTTGCTTTGAAGATTTTCTCCTTAGCGTCGTTGATTTCCTGGAATTTCTTCTCGGCAGCCTTGCGCACGTCTTCGCCCAGGGCAGCAACCTTGTCTGGATGATGTTTGAGCGCCATCTTGCGATAAGCTGCTTTCACTTCATCATTGGTGGCTGAAGGGGCGATTCCTAACACCTTGTAAGCATCGTCGAGACTGCTGGTGGCTGAGGAACCGCTGCGTAGATTGAGCATCTGAATGACATCTTCTACGGAGAGTCCCATGTGAATGGCCACTTCCTTGAGGGCTACAATCTCTTCTGGACTTACTACAGCATCGGCCTGCGCTATCATGACCAGAAAATTGAGCAACTGAAGGCGCTGCTCATAAGCCATGTTGGCACGTATCTGATGACAACTGTCCTGTATCACCGTACGATATTCAGCCATGCCCAGGCGCTTCTGCTGCTCGAAAAGCTTGAGCAGGATTTCTTCACCCTGCTGCTTCGCCTGTTCTCCGAAATTCTGACTCAGAAAACGGCGCACCAACTCCATTTCTGAATGCATCACCCTGCCGTCGGCCTTGATGATGTAGGAGGCAAGTACGAGCAGCGAAAACATAAAACTGTTGCGCTGACCCTCATAGCTCCTGTTGGAGTGGGCGTATGCCTGCTGGTTGCCGCTGTCCTCGTTTACACTGTCAAGACCTTTATCGAAAAGGGCTCCAAGGGCAAAGCCTGCAAGAGCTCCGAGCGGACCGCCTGTCATGAAGCCGAGAAAGCCGCCAATCCATTTTCCTGCTGCCATATTCTTCTCTTTGGGGAGTGATTACTGGAAGTAGTAGAGGAAGGTTGCGATGCCAGAAAGTGCTGGCTTGCGCTGGCCTTCTATCTCGATGTCAAACTTGATGCTGGTCTTGCAAATGCCGCGGAGATTGGCTATCTCATGCAAGGTAGCTACGAGGCGAACACGGGAACCGGTGATGACTGGCTGACCGAAACGCATCTCGTCCATACCATAGTTTACCATCATTTTCAGGTTGTTCACTTCGATAATCTGCTGCCACATGTAAGGGAGCAATGACAGGGTAAGATAGCCGTGAGCGATTGTACTGTGGTAAGGGCTCTCTACCTTGGCACGCTCTACGTCAACGTGAATCCACTGTGGATCGAGTGTTGCGTCTGCAAACTTGTTGATACGATCCTGATCTACCTGCAACCATTCTGACTCACCCAACTTCTCTCCGAGGTGAGATGCAAATTCCTCATAGGAATTAATTACTAATTTTGCCATTTTTTTTATTTAGTTTATTATTTGTTATTTCTTTATTATTTTATCTTTCGTTATTTTTTAGAAAATTCCCTGCTTTTCATGAGGTTTTTCCTTGAGTCTTTCAAAGGATTTTAATCTCTTCTGAAAATGTCTCGAGTGTAAACTTTGTCCTCTACATCGTCCAGGCATTTGTCGTAGCGGTTGGCAATGATGGCCTGGCTCAGCTTCTTAAACTTTTCGAGATCATTGACCACCAAACTGCCAAAGAATGTGGATCCGTCCTTGAGCGTAGGTTCGTAGATGATGACCTGTGCGCCCTTTGCCTTGATGCGTTTCATCACACCCTGAATGCTGCTCTGGCGGAAATTGTCGCTATTGCTCTTCATCGTCAGGCGATAGACTCCGATGGTGCAGGCTTTCTCTTCCTCTGCACAATAATTATTTTGGTAGGCATAGTCATAATAACCAGCCTTGTTGAGCACACGGTCGGCAATGAAATCCTTTCGGGTTCTGTTACTTTCCACGATGGCCTGAATCAGGTTCTCCGGAACGTCAGCATAGTTGGCGAGCAACTGCTTGGTGTCTTTCGGGAGGCAATAACCTCCGTATCCGAATGAAGGATTATTATAGAAAGTTCCGATGCGAGGGTCGAGTCCTACACCATTGATAATGGCCTTAGAGTCGAGTCCTTTCATTTCTGCATAAGTGTCCAGTTCGTTGAAATAGCTTACACGCAAGGCGAGGTAGGTGTTGGCAAAGAGCTTCACGGCCTCAGCCTCGGTCAGTCCCATAAACAGGGTGTCAATATTCTCCTTGATGGCTCCTTCCTGCAACAGCTCAGCAAAAATATGAGCAGCCTTGTCGAGGCGCTCATCGCCTTCCGGACGGCCTACGATGATTCTACTGGGGTAGAGATTGTCGTAGAGAGCCTTGCTCTCACGGAGAAATTCCGGCGCAAAAATGATATTGTCACAACCGTATTTCTGTCTGACATTCTCAGTATAGCCCACAGGAATCGTGCTTTTGATCACCATGATGGCGTTTGGATTCACCTGCATCACCAGCTCGATGACTTCTTCAACATGGGTCGTGTCGAAGTAATTTTTGACAGGGTCGTAATTTGTAGGAGTTGCAATGATGATGAAGTCTGCGTCTTTATAGGCTTCTGCTCCATTGGTCGTAGCCTTTAGCTGGAGTGGTTTTTCTGCCAAATACCTTTCTATATATTCGTCTTGAATTGGCGACTTTCGGTTGTTGATTAGTTCGACTTTCTCAGCCACCACATCCACGGCTGTTACCTGATGGTGCTGGCTGAGCAAAGTGGCAAGGCTAAGTCCAACATAGCCCGTTCCTGCCACAGCTATTTTTATGTTTTGATTTACCATATTAATAAAGATTACGTTTCAATCTCGTTAGTCTGAGATAATATTTCAATCCCTTTTAGTTTGAGATGATATTTCAATCCCTTTAGTCTGAGATAATGTTTTAATCCACATAAACTCTGCAAAGATAATGTAATTTGTGGAGAGTACAAAAATAAATCGAACTTTTTATAAAAAAATAACCCGCTCATATTTCTCGAATTTCAAATCAGCTGGCCAGTTGCCCGGAAATTCTCAAAAAATGAAGGGGTTAAAAGGGGAGAATTACGGAACGATTTTCTATAAAGTTCTGGGATTTTTTCTCCCTTCTCTCTTTTTATTCTGTCAATAATTCTTCGTAATCCGGAATATCCTCTAAGAATAAATATTTTTTATCGTTATAATCCATTTTGCAAATATAGTGTTGCAGCCCATTACTTACCACTAAGTAATCAACATGGAGGAGCATATTATATATGGAAATCTGGTCGAATACTTTTTGTGTGATGGGAATATGAGGAGCTTTGTATTCTATAATCATTCTTGGTTTCAGGTCTCTGGAGTAGAGTACACTGTCTGCCCGAAGTGTTTTTTCACCCACTTTCAGTTGGATTTCATTTGCCATGAGTGCTGCAGGGTAACCCTTGTGTTCCACCAGGAAGTGGACGAAATGCTGCCGCACCCATTCTTCTGGAGTGAGCGCAATATATTTTTTTCTCAGAATATCGAATATCTGAGGTTGCGCTTTGGTGCCGCGCAACTTGATTTCAAATGGGGGAAGATTCAGTCTTGTCATGTCTATCTTTCTTTTTGAGGAAATGCTCCTTATACCTTATTATATAGATAGAAAAGAATTCCTATACCTTATTATATATATATCTTATTATGTATAAAGGAAAGATTTCCTATACCTTATTATATATAGTTTCAAAATTATTTTGTACCTTTGTATGCAATTAATAATAGCTTATGCTTTGCTCCGCAATCTGCGAAAAAGGCATTGCAAAGATACAAAAAAATATCGGAATGGCAGAAAAAAAACAAGCAAATAGTTACGAGTCGATCATGAAAGATCTTAAGGCTCAAATCTATTTTCCCGTCTATATCCTGATGGGAGATGAGTCTTTTTATATAGATAAACTGTGTGATTATATCACAGAAAATGTGCTTCAGCCGGAAGAAAAAGACTTCAATCAAGTGATTCTTTTTGGAGCGGACACGACAGCTTCGCAAGTTGTTGATCAGTGCAAAGGGTATCCTATGATGGCTGAGCATCGGGTGGTGATTTTGAAAGAAGCTCAAAATTTGAAGAATTTTGATGCAATCGAGAAGTACTTCGAAAATCCTGTAAAATCAACCATCTTTGTGATGAGCTACAAAAACGGAAGTATTGATCGAAGAAAAAAGTTGGTTCCGCGCGCCGAACAGATTGGTGTGGTCTTTGAAGGAAAAAAACTCAAAGACTATCAATTGCCTGGTTTTATAGAAACTTATATGAAACAGCAGAAGGCAACCATTGAACCGAAGGCCACCCAGATGGTGGCTGATCACATCGGTGCTGATTTGCATCGACTGACTTCTGAACTCGACAAGCTTCTGATTTCTCTTCCTGAGAATGATAGGAGAGTGACTCCGGAACAGGTGGAAAAGGTGATTGGTGTGAGCAAGGATTTTAATGCCTTCGAATTGAGAAATGCGATTGTAAACCGTGATGTTTTCAAAGCAAATCAAATTATCAACTATTTTGACAGCAATCCGAAGAGTGGTTCGCTCTTTGCTTTACTCCCGATGCTCTTTTCTTATTTCCAAAATCTGATGCTGGCTTATTATGCACCCAATAAACAGGATGAAAAAGCGCTTTCATTATTCCTGGATTTGAAGTCAACTTGGGCTGTGCGTGATTATATCACAGGAATGAGAAACTACAATGGAGTGAAGGTAATGCAGATTATCGATAAATTTAGAGAGGTGGATGCAAAGAGCAAAGGTATCAGCAATCCGAATACTTCGGCTGGTGAACTCATGAAAGAATTGATTTTCTTCATTCTTCACTAATGATGTGGAAGCTCTCAAATTCTTCATTTTTTAGGAGGTCTTTCTGAGAAATAAGTCTGCTCCTGAACCATGTTTTCTGAGCTGAGTTTTCTGTTTATGAAGGGTGGGGGAATGTTTTTCCCTCGTTTTCTGACAGCATATTGAAGAGGTGATCCGATAAGGAATCACCTCTTTTTTGTTTCTTTTCACCCAGATCCTGGTAGGGTGGGATAGGGTTTTTTTACTTGTTTATCTCAAGACCATTGAGCCTGTCTCTTTCCAAATTGTCGAGAGAGAGGGCTTGAAAAATGTAAATTTGGGAAGTTTTAGTCTGTTTATGGGGATTTTATAGGCTTGAAAATGGTTTCAAAGGAGGATTTTTGCCTATATTTTACTTATTTTTGCACTTTTCTGAGCTAGATTCTTGCTTTATCTTGAAGGGGTATTTCTTGCGTAAATAGCAGAAAATCAGTATGTTACGTATCTTTTCTTAATTTTAGATGGTTCAAAACTCTCGAATTTAAGAGTAGATTCGGACTCGTCTGCGAGAACGAGAAAAACAGAAAAATAGAGCATTTTAGATTTTCTAAAATTTAGCGTTAACATTTAGTAAGGTTTATGATTTAAAAGTTTAGTTATTTAAATATGTAAACCGAAATGGAATTTAAAATTTAAAATCATAAATCTTGAAAACTTAATATGATTTTTATTTATTCATATTTATAAATATAAATATAAATAGAGTGTTTAAGATTCTAAAGTGTATAAATATACATAGATATTATTGCTTTTGTAAGTAACTGGAAACCAGCATTTTAACTTTTTTAGTTAGAAATAAAAAGGGTGAAATTCATTGCTTGAATCTTAAACTTTGCATAAACCGCATAAAACTACGATATTATTAGGTTCTAAACATGGATAACCCAGTAGATTATATAGATTTATTAAACTAATTCTTTGTAAAATAGATAGAATTACAAATGTAGATTTATAAATATAAACCATAAAACCGACTTTTATAGATTACTTTTATAAATATAAATATTGAAAGCTAAAGTTTAAAAATGCAAATAATCTTTAGATTTTTCTTTTATTCCAAAAAAATGTTTTATCTTTGTAAAGTCTAAGAAAAGAGGGCTTTTTTAGCCCTATGAGTCCCATTGTTCCGAAATAGCATATCTCACAGATGGCTTTTGGGGGCTTCTGGTGGGACTTCAGAAAACTTAATAAATGTAAATTTCTACAAGTTAAAGATATGAAAGATAGAATCAGACTTATCATGGAAGATCAGCATCTCACCCAGAAGAGTTTCTCTCAGCTTACAGGAATTGGTGAGGCTTCGCTGAGCAGTATTTTCAATGATCGTACAAAACCGACGCTCAATCACATAGACGCCATTCACAAAAAGTTTCCTCAGGTAAGACTCGAATGGTTGCTCTATGGAACTCCTCCTATGTATATAGAAAATGAGAATCAGAATGATGCTTCCTCTACTCCATCTTCAAGTTCGCCAGATTCTTCTCCTGCCATCGGTGGACTGGCTTTTGACTTTGGTGACGATGCATCTCAGTCTGCCGCTGAAGCTTCTTCTCGTGCTTCATCAGCCAATGAGTCTTCAGCAGCCTCTTCACAGATGCATCAAGGCTCGCTTTTTGATCAGCCTAATATGCCCGGTGTAAATCGTACACCAAAAAATCAGCCTCATGAGAACGTGAAATATATTGACAAGTCTCAGCGAAAAATTACCGAAATTCGTATCTTCTATGATGATCAGACCTGGGAGACATTTGTTCCCAAAAAGTAGTCGCAATGTCGTTTTGAATTGAAGGCAAAATAATGTCGAAATCATAGTCTCTATATCGGTTGTATAGACGCCGACAATGGTATGATTAAAATCTGGCTAAGATCAGAAATGACGTTTGAATCATTGTCAGAATTGCACCCTGATGGGGGCTGAATGAAATATCAGATGATGGTCAGAATGACATCTTGACGATGGCTTGTATTTCCGTGAAGAGGCATTCATGATATCCTTCATCATTCTTCAGAATTGAATATTTCGTTCTTTTAAAAAAGATGCAGAATCATTCCTTAGGGTGTGATTCTGCATCTTTTTCCTCTATAAAAATAAAATATGTGTATTTTCTTTTGTATTGTCGAAAAATTGCATTACCTTTGCATCATGCTTCTGATTTTTGCCCGGTAACCTCATCCGGGACGATGGAAAATCATGCTGGGCAGTAAGTAAATCATATAGGCTGAATGCAGCCAAAAGTAGTCGAACAAGAAACATATTAAATCGTAGTGATGAAAAAGTACATTATAGATCTTAAAGTAGTTTCAGTGGAATCATTGAGTGACAAGCATGTTTTGATTAAGCTTACCGATGATAAGCCACTTCCTGAAATGTGTCCTGGACAATTTGTAGAAGTCAAGGTGGAGCATGAACCTAATACCATGTTGCGCCGACCTATCTCCATCAATTTTGTAGATCGTGACAGAAATGAACTTTGGTTGCTCGTTGCCATGATTGGTAATGGTACTCGTCAGTTGGGTAATCTCCAGGCTGGCGATTATCTCAACTGTGTGCTTCCTTTGGGCAATGGATTTTCCATGCCTGCAGAAGCCGGACAGAAATTCCTTCTTGTGGGTGGTGGTGTTGGTGTGGCTCCTTTGCTCTATTTCGGAAAATGCATCAAGGATATGGGGGCTGAACCTATCTTCCTCCTCGGTGCAAGAAAGGCAACTGATCTGCTCGAACTTGATGAATTTGCTAAAATCGGAAGAGTATGTATTACTACCGAGGATGGCAGTGCTGGCGAACAGGGATTTGTAACCAACCATTCTGTTTTGCAGCATGAGAGCTTCGATATGATTTCTTCCTGTGGTCCTAAGCCGATGATGGTGAGCGTGGCTAAGTATGCGCAGAAAGCCAACGTGGAGTGCGAGGTTTCACTGGAGAACATGATGGCCTGCGGTCTGGGCGCTTGTCTCTGCTGTGTGGAGAAAACTACCAAGGGAAATCTTTGCGTCTGCAAGGAAGGACCGGTTTTCAATACTAAGAAACTTCTTTGGAATTTGTAAATTAAATCAACCGAGCGTTTGAAGAAAATCAGAACGCAAATGTAATATATTATTATTGTTATGGCATCATTAAATGTAAATATACATAATCTGAAGTTGAAGAACCCGGTAATGACAGCTTCCGGCACATTCGGATATGGTCTGGAATTTGCCGATTTCGTACCATTGGAAGAAATCGGTGGTATTATCGTGAAAGGTACTACTTTGGAATCGCGTGAGGGTAATGATTATCCTCGTATGGCTGAAACTCCACAGGGCATGCTCAATTGTGTGGGACTGCAGAACAAAGGTGTGGATTATTTCTGCAAAAACATCTATCCGCAGATTAAGGACATTGACACAAATATGATTGTCAATGTTTCGGGGCATTCTCCTGAGAGTTATGCTGCCTGTGCTGCTCGTATCAATGAACTGGATAAGATTCCTGCTATTGAACTCAACATCTCTTGTCCTAATGTGAAGGATGGGGGAATGGCTTTCGGAGTGACTTGCGAGGGGGCTTCCAGCGTGGTGAAGGCTGTGCGTCAGGTTTATCATAAGACCCTCATCGTAAAGCTCTCGCCTAATGTTACCAATATTGCTGATATCGCAAGAGCTTGTGAGGCTGAGGGTGCAGATTCTGTTTCTCTCATCAATACACTGATGGGAATGGCGGTAGATATTGAAAAGCGACAGCCACTGTTGAGCATCCGTACGGGTGGACTGAGCGGACCATGTGTCAAGCCTGTGGCTCTGCGTATGGTTTATGATGTGGCTCATGCTGTGAAAATTCCTGTAGTGGGACTGGGAGGAATCTCTACTGCCAAAGATGCTATCGAATTCCTGATGTGTGGAGCTACTGCCATCGAAATCGGTACGGCTAACTTCGTTGACCCAGCTGTGACCAAGAAGGTGAAAGACGGAATCAATGACTGGCTCGACCAGCATGGTTGTACTTCGGTACATGAAATCATTGGCGCCATCAAGTAATCGAATGTTGGCTAAACTCGTGCCATCAGGCAATCAGAACTTTCTAACATATAATATAACTTTTTATAAAGATAATGTTATCGGATATTGAAATTGCAAAATCAGTAAAGTTGCGCCCTATCAACGACGTGGCAGCTGAACTGGGTCTTCATGAGGACCAAATCGAAAATTATGGTAGATATATTGCTAAGGTGACTACCGGGGCTATTGACAAAGAGAAGTTTGCCGGTCATCATCTTATTCTTGTTACTGCTATCAGTCCAACCAAGGCAGGCAATGGTAAGACTACGGTGAGCGTGGGTCTGGCACTTGGTATGCAGAAAATTGGCAAGAATGCTGTGGTGGCTCTCAGAGAACCTTCGCTGGGTCCTTGTTTTGGTATGAAGGGTGGAGCTGCTGGCGGTGGCTATGCTCAGGTGCTTCCTATGGATAAGATCAATCTCCATTTTACAGGCGATTTCCATGCTATTACTGAAGCCAACAATATGATTGCTGCCCTTCTCGACAACTACCGTTATCAGCACGAGGCTGAAGGATTCAAGCTCAAGAAGATTCTCTGGCGCCGCGTGATGGATGTAAATGATCGTGGTTTGCGCCGCATCATCACCGGTCTTGGCGATAAGAATGGCATTGAGACAGAAACAGGCTTTGATATTACTCCGGCTTCTGAGATTATGGCCATCATGTGTTTTGCCACAAGTATCGATGATCTCCGCCGCCGCATCGACAATATCCTGCTTGGTATTACTGAGGATGACAAGCCTTTCACAGTGAAAGATATGGGAGTAGGTGGTAGTATCGTGGCATTGTTGCTGGATGCGTTGAAGCCAAATCTCGTACAGACTACTGAGGGAACGCCTGCTTTCGTACACTGTGGTCCTTTTGCCAATATTGCCCACGGATGTAATTCTGTAATGGCTACAGCCGCTGCTCTTGAATACGGCGACTATGCTATTACTGAGGCTGGATTCGGTGCTGATCTGGGTGCAGAGAAGTTCTATGATATCAAATGCCGTAAAACTGGATTGCAGCCAGACCTGACTGTGCTGGTTGTTACTCTTCAGGCGCTGAAGATGCATGGTGGAGTGGCTCTGGAAGATATCAAGGAACCAAATATCGCTGGTATGGAGAATGGTTATTGGAATCTTGATAAGCATGTCAGAAACTTGCAGAGTTTCGGTCAGACAGTTGTCATTGCCTTCAATAAGTTTGCTACTGATACAGACGAGGAAATTGAGGTGCTTCGTAAGCATTGTGAAGAAATGGGTTGCGGTTTTGCCGTCAACAGTGCCTTTGCTGAAGGTGGAAAGGGAGCTGTGGAATTGGCGGAATTGGTAGTGAAGACTATTGATGAGCGTCCTTCTTCACCTCTTTGTCTGGCTTATGGTGATGATGAGTCTGTGGAGAAGAAAATAGAGTCTGTAGCTTTTAATCTTTATGGAGCAGGTAGTGTAACTTTGAGCGATTCTGCCAAGGCTATGATAGATGAAATCAAGAAGTTAGGTGCAGAGAAATTCCCAGTTTGTATCGCTAAGACACAGTATAGCTTCTCTACTGATGCGAAGGCCTATGGTCCTACAGATGGCTTTGAATTGCATGTACGCGATATTACAGTTAATATGGGTGCTGAGATGATCGTTGTCATTGCAGGTCCTATCATGCGTATGCCTGGTTTGCCAAAGAGTCCTCAGGCAGAACGTATTGATGTTGTTAATGGTGAAATTACCGGCTTGTCTTAATCAGCCGGTATTTCTCTTAAGAAATCGTTTTCTCAAGAAGAAACTCAAAAAAGGTCTTTTCTCTCAAGAATAGGCTTCTTGTGAAATAAGTTGAACATGATTTTTTGTGCAGAAGAACTTTACTAAAAAAAATCTTGAAAACATAACTATAATAAAAATGCCCAGTTTCTAAAACCGGGCATTTTTATTATAGTTATGTTTTTCCTTTCCTTCGCTTCTTTCCTCCCTTTCTCCTTTTTTATTCTTTCTCTCGATGATCCGTTTCTTTGTTCATTGCGTTGGAGGAAGCAAGGCTGAATTCGCAACCACAATAAAGCTGATTATAGAAATCGTTGATATGGAGGAGTTCGTTGCGTCTCATCTGCAGTCCTCCTTTTCGCCAGTTTTGTTCCCACCATTCCACTTCAGGGCAGTCTTCTACGGCAAAGTGTCCAGCCATATCTATCTGTTTGATATTTTTCCAGCGCGATGAAGCCAGAGTTGTTGTCAGTAGGTGTATTCCGTGCGTTTGAGCGTAGGCAGCTGCTCTTTTTAGGCGAAATTGAAAGCATACGGAGCATCTTGAACCGCGTTCTGGTTCATTTTCAAGTCCTGTGACGGCTTTTCTCCATTCGTCATGGTTGTATTCGTCTTCAATGTACGGAACTCCCTGTTGGGCAAGAAAACGGATGATTTCCTGCTTGCGGGTTTCATATTCTTCAAGCGGGTAGATATTGCTATTGGAAAAAAAAACAGTTGGTTTCATACCATTGCGCAACATACATTCTACAATGGCAGATGAACATGGGGCGCAACAGGCGTGCAGCAAAACTTCATGCCCTTCTGCTTTGCTTCCATCTGGAAGTAAAAGCTTTACATATTTATATTGTTCTTCTGGAAGTATCTTCATCTTAATTATTCTGTTTTATAAATGGAGTTTATTGATTTCCTCGATAGTTTTCTTATCTATCCCTCAATGGATTTTCGTTCTCTCCATCCATTGATTTCCTTTCAAATCGCTCTGTTGTTTCCATTATGGAATTTAAATGAAATGTTTGTATTTATTATTTGTAGTTTGACATATAGTCTTATATAAACAAAAAACAAATGGGGTACAGTCTCTCGACACCCCCCATTTGCCCAAATATATGCGAAAACTATTGCAAAGATACTGCTTTTTTCTAACTTCTTATTTTTTAGAACTGTTTTTTTTTGTAAGATGCTGATATTTAACTAATTATTAACAGAATTATTGGCTGAATATTAATGATTGTTAACCGGTTCGCGTTAATCTGTCTTAAATATTATCCCAATCTATCGAACGTATAGTTTTTTTTATTAAATTCGCAGAAAAAACTAACAACATGAAAAAATGATTCACAACTAAACTATATGGAGGAATGATTATGAATATCAGCACAGGCATCAAGCAAGCGGCAATTTTAGCTATAGGCATCATTGCACTTGGATATTGTATCAAGTCAGGTTTGGAAGGCTTGGCGGGTAAGGATCGGAAGGTTGTGGTAAAGGGCTTGTCGGAAAAGGAAGTGGAGGCCGACAAGGTGACATGGCCTATCCTCTCGAAGGAAATAGGTAATGATTTACCTAATCTTTATCAGACCATCAATCATACGACAAGTACCATCCGACAGTTCTTGCTCGCAAATGGAGTGAAGGAGAGCGAAATCAACGTGAATGCTCCGGTGGTCATCGATCTTAATGCTGAGCGCTATGGGGATAATCGTCAGCCTTATCGCTATAATATTACTTCCATCATCACAGTCACTTCCAACAATGTGAAACTCATCAGGAGCCTTATTGCCCGGCAGGGAGAATTGCTCCAGAAAGGTATCGCCATTGTGGATGGAGGATACGATAATCCTGTAAAGTACGAATATGTGGCCTTTCGCAAGATGAAACCAAAAATGATGGAGGAGGCGATAGCAAATGCTGAGCAAACCGCAGAGCAGTTTGCTAAAAACAGTAAGAGCAAGATAGACAAGATTATGAATGCGGATCAGGGGCAGTTCTCTATTGAAGACCGTGATTCCAATACTCCTTATATTAAAAAGGTAAGAGTAGTAACTACTGTTACTTATTCATTGAAGGATTAATGCTTTGGCGGATTATCTAAAATAAAGACTCATCGCAGGGAATCAATTTTTCCCCAACGATGAGTCTTTTATTTTTAATATGCAAGCAGAAAATGATTTTTTCTGTTGTGGAGGGATTATAGAGCTATTTCTTCGTACTCCAATCCGAAAACATCGGCTATTGCCTTGAAGACAATCTTCCCATTTACGATGTTCAGTCCCCGATACAGAGCCTTGTTGTCTTTGCAAGCCTGTTTCCATCCCTTGTCGGCAAGAGCTATGGCGTACTTCAACGTGGCATTGGTCAAAGCTGTAGTAGAAGTATGAGGTACGGCTCCAGGAATGTTGGCTACGGCGTAATGTACGATGCCATCTATTATGTAGATAGGATTGGAATGGGTGGTAGGATGGGATGTTTCGAAGCAACCACCTTGGTCAATAGCTACATCCACAAGTACGGTGCCAGGTTCCATCAATTTCAACATGTCCTTCGTGATAAGATGAGGGGCTTTATCACCTGGAACAAGTACGCTGCCCACCACAAGATCAACATCAGGCAATGCCTTTCGAATATTGTGCTCATTGGAGTAGAGTGTATGTACATTGATAGGTAGTTCCATCTCCAGTTGGCGAAGACGAGGCAGACTGATATCTGTAATCCATACGTCAGCTCCCAGTCCGGCAGCCATTCTTGCAGCAGCCTCTCCTACGGTTCCGCCGCCCAGTATCAGAACTTTGGTACGGTTTACTCCAGGCACTCCGCTTATGAGTTTGCCTTTTCCTCCCTTGTTTTTCTGCAGGTAGTATGCGCCATTGATGGTGGCCATTCTTCCAGCTACTTCGCTCATCGGAATGAGCAGAGGCAGATGATGGTCATCAGTTTCCACGGTTTCATAGGCAAGACATACGGCACCGCTCTTGATCATAGCGTCGGTAAGAGCTCTGTCGCAGGCGAAATGGAAGTAGGTAAATACCAGCTGGTCTTTGTGGATGAGGGGATATTCCTCAGCGATTGGTTCCTTTACCTTGACTATCATTTCTGCTTCTCGGTAAACACTCTGAATGTCGGGAAGGATTTTTGCTCCAACCTTTATATACTCTTCATCAGCAAAACCGCTGTTTTCGCCAGCAGTGTGTTGTACTACTACTTCATGACCATGAAGAATGAACTCAGCTACTCCAGCAGGGGTCATTCCCACGCGGTTCTCATTATTCTTGATTTCTTTTGGAATACCTATTTTCATGACATTTGGTTTTAAAAGGTTAGACATTATTTTAACGGTCTAAAGATACGGAAAAAAACAATTGGTTGTATGATTTGTAAAGAAGATTTAACATATCTTTCTTGTCTGTTTAGGATTAGAATATAAAAATGATTAAAAAGAGAGAAATCTTTCATTTTTTTTGCTTATCTTTGCATAAGATAAGCTGCACTCGGCAATTTGAAAACAAGTTTTCATTGCGCTCGTTTGCATTATCTTTGCATAAGAAAAATAGATAAAGTATAATAGACTTAAATAATAAATTACTTATGATGAATATTCATACCAGTTTCAAGCAGGCGTTTTTGCTGTTTTTTATAGTTCTTCCTATTTGTTTTGTGGGTTGTACGAAGAAGGCGTCAAATAAGGCGCAGGTGGCACAAAAGGAGAAAACTGTCGCTTTGGGAAAGGTGAATGTGCTCACCGCTTCTGACTTCAAAAAGAAAATCATGGATTACGAGTCTCATCCCGATGAGTGGGTGTTTGCAGGCTCCCGTCCTGCCATCATTGATTTCTACACCACTTGGTGTGGACCTTGTAAGATGATGGCTCCCATGGTAGAATCTCTTGCCGGGAAATATGCCGGCAAGATAGATTTCTATAAGGTGGATATCGATCAGGAACCCGAGTTGGCTTCCGTCTTCGGCATCCGCAGCATTCCTACCTTCCTCTTCATCCCGCTGAAGGGCAATCCCACCATGCAGATGGGTGCCATGCAGAAGGAAGATTTCGAGGAGATTATCGGGAAAGTGATGAAAAAGTAAAGAGACCTTAAATATTTACTATACATCACGATTTCGCTCCTGAAAACCTATATATTTGAGCTTAAAAATAAGGGGTTTTAGTGAAAAAATCCGCAGTTTTGAGCTCTTAAGTGAAAGAATAAGCCGAAAAACGCTCCATAAATAGGGATTTCTTATCATAGTATAAATACACAATAATTGTTCCCTCACTAATTTACGTTTTACTGCCAACAGATAATTCTGTCTTCCATAGCAAAGAACTTATAAGTACTTCATAACAAAGCACTTAGCTCTATTCTTTGGATTGGTTCTGATTCACTCTATATGATTTATCAGCATCTAAAATGTTCCGTATTTCATATCTTATGGCAAAGATAATAAATCTTTTATATAATATCGAATTTTATTTTTTTTTTAACGGAAAAGTTATTTTTGAGGCTATTTTTGCGATTTAAGACCCTCGAAAATGGCGAAAAAATGAAGCAGAAATGCAAAAAAAAGTACCCCCAAATGCAGTTTTAGTAAAGAAACACAACAAAATGATAGGCAAGAAATGGATATTGAACATGGATTTTCATAGAATTTGAGAGACAGGAGCATATAAGAATAAGATTTTTTAGGAGAGAAAAAGAGG